>PVMK01125539.1_pt1 | contig 97393 bp, 103 predicted proteins | sample 1853481 | NCBI WGS metagenome assembly PVMK01 (sample SAMN08533507, study PRJNA380276) | Marine sediment metagenome, whole genome shotgun sequencing project.
GTTCTACACGACAGTCTTTCAGGCTGTGGACTCCGAGTCGGGGGTTATCGATCACATCGTTGGTGACGGCGTGATGGCGATGTGGATACCCGGTTTCGTTGGACAGTCCCACCCAGAGCGGGCAGTTGCCGCAGGAAAGAAACTTGCCCGCAATCTTTTCGCTGCTCCTGATCTAGGGGACTCTTTCCCCGCAGGAGTGGGAGTCCACACTGGTATCGCATATGTCGGAGTAGTCGGCCAACCAGGGTCGCACGATTTCACTGTTCTCGGGGACGCACCCAACACCACTGCCCGTCTCGGATCGGCTGCGTCAGGCGGTGAACTAGCAATGAGCGATGACATCGTTTCCGCTGCCCACATCGACACTACGAACCTCGAAAGACGACTCCTCGACTTGAAGGGAAAAGCCGAAGAGTTCCCTGCCTGGATAGAAACAGTGCAACCCCAAGAAGAGTCGAATCCCGACCGTACATAAGTGCCGTTATGCGTGGCTGTAGATGGGTTGCCTTTTGAATTGAGGCCGGGTGTTCGTCTTAGTTAGGCGAGTTTTCCTGCGACGGTCACGATGAGCAACGTCGTGGTGAGGCCGTTGAGAAGCATGTGCACTGCCATTCCGAGGTAAATGTTGCGCTTCCACCAGACCGCGTAGGCGAGGGGCGTTACGCCGACGACTCGCGTCAGCAAACTCCAGGGACTCCAGAAGTGGTAGAGGGAGCTCGGCACTGGGATTTCGATGGGCCCACGAACACAAGCAGGACGTGAGGGCGATTGCCTTCATGGAAGCGATGATCCGCACATTGTCACCCGACGATATGCCCGGAAGTCTCCGGACGGCGTTTCGGATGATGCGGGCGCCCGGCACCGGTTGGCTGATGGTCAGCGTCGCCAACATCTTCCTCAGGAAGATGCTCCCCGACCTGACTTACGCCACGATGAGCCCGGAGGCGCTCGCCGACTATCGGTCGGCATTCCCCACTGTCGCCAGCCGCAGAGCCGTCCTCCAATGGCCGCGCGAGGCACCACTCGATGGTGCTCCGGGTGACAACACGGCTGTGGTCGAGGCCTACCGCCGATGGCTGACCCGCACTGAAATCCCCAAGCTGCTGTTCCATGGAAACGCTGGCATTGCCATCAAAGAGGCGGAAGTCGCCTGGTGTCGAGAGAATCTCTCGAACCTCGACGTCGTCGATCTGGGCGACGCAATCCACTTCGTCCAAGAAACTCATCCGGACACCATCGGTACTGAGCTATCCAGGTGAGCAGCGACAAGACCCCGAACCCGATCAAAGAGACCACGAACACAGCCGGGAACACGGTCAACCATTCGCGCTTGGAGAGCGGTTCACGGAAACGGATCGCCGACAGTAGAACCGAGTGGGATCGGCGGGTACGCGGTTGTTATTTGACTTACCTGTCACAATAGCGGGTTCTATCTAGGGAGGACCGAGTGCCGATTTATCTTGATCGTCATGATGAACTTGATGTGACCCCGGACGAGTTGTACAACGCGCATCTCGCCGATATCGAAGCCCAGGACAAGTACGGGGTGAAGTACCTGAGCTATTGGTTCGATTACAACGCTCATAAGGCGTATTGCTTGGTCGATGCGCCGTCGCCCGAGGCAGCGGCGTCCGTTCACGCCGAGGCGCACGGAGTGATGGCAGACAAGATAATTCCGGTCGAACCTGAGGAGCTTTTCAAGTACATGGGAGGCGGTCGGGTCGAAGAAGAGCCGAGTTTCAATCCCGACGGCCAAAACGAGCAGACCCTCCGCACAATCGTCTTCACCGACATCGTCGGATCGACTGACACTGCGCAGCGTCTCGGGGACGACGCAGCGATGGAGCTGCTGAAAGCACACAACCGGATCGTCCGGGAACATCTCGACAGCAATAGAGGTCGCGAGGTAAAGCACACTGGCGACGGAATCATGGCCTCCTTCTCGACTGTCTCGGAGGCCATCCGCTGCTCGCTAGCAGTTCAAGATGCGCTGGGAGAGCGCAACGGGGACCCTTCCACCCAGAACCTTTATGTAAGCATTGGCCTCGCTGCCGGTGAGCCCATTGCCGAGGACGAAGACCTGTTCGGCACCGCAGTGAACCTCGCGGCCCGTGTCTGCGACGTAGCGGAGGCCGGAGATGTACTTGTGACCAACGTCGTAAAGGAACTATCTATTGGCAAGAACTTCGAATTCGAGCACGTCGGCGAAGTGGCACTCAAGGGTTTCCCCGACCCAGTCCTGATCGCGCGAGTCGTTGCTTAACCGGACACTCCCAAACCACTTGTCTCGCGTAGCCAAAGCCTCACCAATGCGTGCACCGCCCGCTCACGGACCTCAGGCGGATATCTCGTTGATCTTCTCATGACCCATCCTCTCAAGGAGTAGAGCCTCTAAGAAACCCGGGGCGGTTCAGTTCAGTCTCGGAACAGTTTTGTTGCGGATTACGGGTAGTTGTCTTGGGTATTGAGAGGTATCGAGGAATTGGGATGAGGCGACTGATGTTGACAGTCGTCTTGGTGTTTGCCACGGTTGGAATCCCTCCTCTACCAACGCCTCACCTGTGATGAGCACTTCGGGCTATTCGGCAAGGCATATGGGTTCGAATCGGTGCAGATGGAGAAGAGCCGAGATTCCATCTATGACGTCCTCGGCCTTGTTGGGTACCGCGATGTCCGTGTAGATGAGCTTTCCGGTGGGAACCGGCCAAGCTCAATCTCGGCGGTACGACATCGGTCGATCCTGCGGCGCAAGTGGCCGGACCGCATGCCATCTTCCTGATCGCGGGAATGATCATGGTTGTTGCGGCCCCGATCGGTGCTTGGGGCCTGCGTGAGGAACGCCGAATTAGTGACTCCCTTAATGAGTCTCTAACCACAGATCGTCACGCCGATAGGTCCACCGAGTAGTGGTCGGCGGTTGCCTGGAGGCGACGATCCTCCATCTGCGTAGAGGCGGTGGTAGGCATGGTTCAGAGTCGGTTGGTGTCACCGACAAGGTGACAATCGTCATTCTCGACCCCGACGACTGGGGCCAATCCGGAGTAGCCAGTCAGCGAAGCATCCCGACGACCAGGGAGAAGATCGCCGTCAATGCCGTCATCGAGCCGACAACAGTGCCAACGTAGAACTTCTGCTGGTCGCGGACGATGTCTCGCAAGTCCTTGATATCAGTTCTGATTTCCTTGATGTCAGCCCTGACTTCAGTCTTGAAATCGGCCATATCGGACCGAATCATGGCGATGTCCGACTTGGTCGCCACCTGGTCCGATTGATGTTGGGGAAGGTGAGTCATCAGTGTGTCCGCATGTTCCGGCCCGAGTACATCTTCAAGACGAGCATACAAGGCGTGGCGGGCTGGCTCTTTTGCTGACATCACAAACAAAGCATGCCGAGCACTCCAGGCGATTGCTAGACCCCTACCGGTCCTGAGCCTCCAGAAGTGCCCGAACAGCGAAACGGTCATCCTTGTCGAGAGGCGTCTTCGGCACCTCATTCACCTTGACCCACTTGGAAGGGACCATGTGCCGGGACAGACGCTCCCCTACGGGGAAGGCTCGACCGGATCAGGGCCAAACGTCACTCGCACCGCACGCAACGGCCTCTTGACACGAAGAGGCTTCGTTGTGGCCGGTGTCTAGCGTTGGTGCATGTGGAAGCCGACTATCTCGCGGTCGAGGTAGCCGATTAGCTGCTGAAGGGCCTCTGGATTGCCGGAGACGATCTTGGGCGGTTGGCTGCCTTCCGGTCCGGTGAGCTGTGAGGTGGTGAGGGCTACGACAGCGTCAGCATCGTCGGCGATTCCTTCCTCAGCATTGAGGACGCTGTTTCGCAGCCGTACCGTGATCTCTTCGCCGCTATCGGTGAGCTGTAGTCCGACGGTCAGAAGAGTGTCACCAGCAGCTTCTGCGTCGAGCCAGTACCGCCATCCCTTGACGATGTCCATGGCAGACCCCTGGACGGCCAGCATGCCCATCATCGCTTGGATTATCTGATCTGGGTCCAGTGAACCCTCGAGTTCGAGGGCACCGGTCAGATACCACGAGCGTGCTATCGGATTCAGTTCCTGGTATCCGAGTGCACGAAGAGCGGCCGCCTTCACCAGCTTCGCATCCTCATCGTCAGGCACGGTACGGACCACCAGTTGGGCCAGTTCAGCAGCGAACTGGTGGTCGCCTTCACCGTGTGCGTTTTTCGCAGCGTCGAGCACAGTGTCGGCTCCGCCCATGAGTCCAACGAAACGCTCCGCCTTCGACTTCGGTTCCGATGGGAACAACTCAGTGGCGTCGCCGCTGAACCAACTCACCCACCCCGTGAAGAACTCAGGAACCGTCGTGTAAGGAGTCCCGTATGTGGGCACCGAGTAAGGGGGTTCGTAAAGGTGGTCAGGCAAATCCTTGAGGGCGTGCTGGAGTTCGACCGGTGTGTAGCCCTTGTTGATCAATCGAATCGACTGGTCCCACAAATACTGGGTGGCGTCCCGATACCGGGCGACGGTCTCCTCGATGTAATCCTCGCCCTGGATGGGCATGATGTGCGAACCCAGCAACCACTCTGGCCCTATCTCCAACACCCGGTCCAAAGCTTTGATGTAATTGTCCGGGATACGTGGCTTCGATCCTCGGATCGAATGCATGTTGGGAAGTCCGGTGAAGAACTCATCGGCGATGATCACCATGTCGAACTCGGGGATATGAATCCCGAACTCCGAGATCGCCTCACCACCGGTGTAGAAAACGTTCAACTCCACCCCGGAGATCACCAGAGTCGTGTCCTCCGAGAGGAAGTGCGTCGGCGGGATGAATCCGGCTGTTCCACCAGCAGGAATCAAGCCGATTCCGTGGTGGTGCATCTCCTCAGGTGGCAGGAAGGCGCCGCCGTAGTAGGCGACACCCATGCCCTGACGCACCATGATCTCGCCGAACTCGCTCTTTCTCTCCTCCTCGAAGTTGTCCCACGCATAGACGGCAACATTGCCCGCCGCCACGTCCGCCGGATCAACAATCGCCGAAGTTCCGTTGTAATGGTCGCCGTGGTGATGCGAATAGAAGACCGTCTTGATCGGCTTAACCGAGAACTTGCGGATCTCCTCAGCGATGTGGGCTCCAGCTTCAGCATTGACGCCGGTGTCGTAGACGATCAGCCCATCGTCGCCCTCGATGATCGTGCTGTTTCCCAACAACCCCAACGGACAATGCACAGTCCAAACGGGAATGTCACCGCACTTGTAGGTGCCCTGCTTCTCGACCGTCGCCCGGCGATGCTCTAAGAAATAGTCCGGCCAGGATCGTTCAACGTCATACGGATTTCCCACGACTCGCCCTTTCCAATGGGAGATGAATTCTCTGAGGCCAAGCGTGCCACGAAGCTCCACCAAGGACAAGGGACCAAGGTCACAAGACTTCCACTTCAGGAGCCAATATCCAGCGAACCACAAGATGGAAGATGTTCAGAGATCAGTGAAGTCGGGGTCCTCAGTTAATCTCGACCGAGCGGAATCATGGAGGGCCGCCCGATGTCTGACGAACTCAAGAAACCAGCGTGGATTCCTCCGAGGTGGTTTGTTCGCTTCGCCTGGTCCACTCATCGTCGCTTGTATCGCGTCACCGGCGGCCGAGTCGGGTTGAGGCGTGCGAAGGCGAACCGCTGGGGGATGATGCGCCTCACCACCACCGGGCGTCGCACGGCCCAGGAGCGGAGCGTGATCCTTGGCTACTTCGACGATGGTCCGAACCTGGTCACCTTGGCGATGAATGGCTGGGCCGATGCCGAGCCTGCGTGGTGGCTGAATCTCCAAGCGCATCCCGAGGCCAGGGTCGATCTGGCCGACGGTCGACGTACGGTCAGGGGGCGGGCTGCAGAGGGAGAGGATCGGTCGCGACTGTGGGCCCGGTGGCGCGAGATTGACACAAACTTGGATGGCTACGCGGCGCTCCGGGCTGCTGACACCGCCGTTGTGATCCTGGAGCCATGGCCCGATCCCAGCCGATGATGGACTGGTTTCCGGACGCCTGCGCCACCCAAGTGATCCAGTGGCATCGAGAGTGTATTGCCCGCTCCTGGACGCCACCCATCTGACTTGGAACCTCCACATCGCACGCACGTGAACATGGTCGTCACCGACTCGGAGTCGGCGAATGGCCCCCCAGGTGGTCGGCGGCGGCCTGTCTTGCTTGCCGTGGTGGCCGCGGGGGTGGTCCTCAGTTTCGGATTGCTGCCTTCGCTGCTGGGGTCTGAACAGGGCTCGTCGGGTGATGAATCAGGGCCTGGAGAACCTGTTGTCGACGTTGTGGCGCCTCCGGAGGTTCTCCCCGCTACCACTGCTCTAGGCGAGACATTTGTTGCGGCCGCTCCTGTGGAGCCATACGTGTCGATCGACGGGATTCCGGACTCGGAGAACCCCTCCACCACTCCGATAACCGACTGGCTCCCTGGTGATGACGGCGCTGGCCCACTGCCCCTCGGTGAAGTGGATCGGCTTCCTGGAAACCGATATCTCGACTTCCTCGCCGAGTTTTGCCATGTACCGCCATGCTTTCGTGATGCTGTGATGAAGGATCTCGATAACTCCGAAGTTGACACGTTTCCTCTTGACGACACCACCTTTTTTGTGCGTCACGGATTTCCCAATTCGAGTGACGAGCCGCTGGGTCAGGGCTACGGGGTCGATGTCTACATCACCAGACGCAGCGGGCCGAAACTGGGGGATGGAGTCTTCGAGCTCGGTCAGACCTACAAGTACACCTCCGACTATGTGATTCATGGGACAGCCAACGAGTGCGGTCCCCTGTATAAGCAACAATTGAGTCCTGTTGGGTGCGACTGGTTTGTCCACGACTTCCCCGACGGGATACCGGCCGGTAGATACGACCTCTGGAGCGTATGGCTGGCCCCGTGCTCCTATTGGTTGGACATCGGTCTGACGGCCTCGTGTGCCAGAGGCGACGAAGTCATGTCGTTCTTCTCCGCGTCAGTCAACTCGCCCTTTGGATACGACTAGCTCGGATGACGTTCCCCGATGATGCAAAAACGGATTGATCGGCAATGTCGAGGGCTGAGTTTCTTCCTAGAATCGCTTCGTTCATGAACCCCCAGGTGCGCTACGCGCGAACAGTTGACGACGTGAGTATCGCCTTCTGGACCTATGGGAAGGGTCCGGTTTTGGTTGAAACACCGTTGGTTCCTTTCAGTCATATCGAGTTGGAGTGGCAGAACCCGCACATTCGTCGCTGGTACGAGCGACTCGGACAGATGGCGACTGTTGTTCGTTATGACGGCCGCGGGACTGGCTTGTCACAGCGGGCGGTGGACGATGTGTCGATCGAGGCTCAGGTTCGTGATCTCGAGGCTGTCATCGGAAGCATCGGCTCGGATCCCGTGTCTCTCATGGGGGTGTTTCACAGCGGGCCAGCGGCAGTCTTGTATACGGCAGAGAATCCCGGACGAGTGTCGCATCTTCTCCTGTGGTGCAGCTATGCGTCGGGTCCGGACTACTGGAAGGCGGCCAAGTCCGAAGGGCTACGAGCGCTGCGCCAAACCGACTACACGCTGTTTCTGCGTACCGCAGCCCATGAGCTGATCGGGTGGGCCGACGATGACGAGTCGGATCTCTACGCCGAGATCATGCGCAAGGCGGTTGACCCCGAACAGGCAGACGGATTGATCGCCGCCACGCGCAGAATCGACGTCACAGCTCAGTTGTCGGACGTCGGCTGCCCGACTCTTGTGCTGCATCGTCGTGGCGTGGATTGGCTCGACATCACTTTGAGCCGAGACTTGGCTGCAAGGATTCCTCAGGCTCGCCTCGTCGTCGTGGACGGCCAATCGCCGCTTCCAGCTGCGGGAGACATTGAGCCGGTTATTGGCTCGATCGGCGAGTTTCTAGATCTTGAGGTGCCCAAAGCCCGACGGACGGCCAAGGCCATGGAATTCCGAGCCGTTCTCTTCACAGATCTGGTCGACCACACAACCATGATGTCGACACTTGGTGATGACCGGGGCCGCCAGGTTCTCCGTGAGCATGACCGGATCACACGGGAGGTACTCAGTGAGTACGGCGGCATCGAGATGAAGGCCCTTGGAGATGGGTTCATGGCGTCGTTCACCTCTGTGACGAACGCTGTCGAAAGCGCAATTGCCCTTCAAAGGCGGATCGAAGCGTGGAACAAGAAGAATGAAGACAACTACATGTCATCCCTGTCGGTTCGTGTAGGTCTCAACGCTGGAGAGCCGATTCAAGAGGAAGGCGACCTGTTCGGAGCAACGGTCATCCTCGCATCACGGATAGCGAACTCGGCCGGCGGCGGGGAAATCGCGGTGGCCAACGCCGTCCGGGAGCTAACCACCGGGAAGGGTTTCTCCTTCTCCGATCGCGGCACTTTTGATCCCAAAGGGTTCGACGAACCGATACAGATCTGGACAGTCGACTGGAGCGAATGACGAGAATCCCTCCACAACTCGCCCGCACAGCACTGCTGGGGTGCTCACCGGGCTCCGAGGTCCCGGATGAGGAGGTCGTCGTAGGTTTCGCGACGGACCACCTTTCGCGCCTGGCCGTCCCTGACGAACACCACGGGGGGTCGCACGACCATGTTGTAGTTGGAACCCATGGAGTGCCCGTAGGCACCCGTGACCGGTGTGGCCAAAATGTCGCCCACAGTCAGGTTGTCGGGCACTGTCCCGTCCCAGACCACGACGTCGCCGGACTCGCAGTGTTTGCCCACCACTCGAATGTGAGTTGGTCGTTCGGCGTTGGTGGCCCGGGGCAGGAAGGCTTCGTAACCACTCCCGTAGAGGACCGGCCGGGGGTTGTCGCTCATTCCACCATCGACCGAGACGTAGGTACGCACACCGGGGATCTTCTTGATGGTTCCGACGGTGTAGAGGGTGATCGCTGCTTGTGCAACAATGGCCCGGCCTGGTTCGGCGGTGACTTTGGCTTTGATGCCGGCCTTGGCGACGGCACGCCACACTGCTTCTCCCCACTCGGTGATGGTCGGAGCGGTCTCCCCTTCGACGTAGGCGACACCGAGTCCGCCTCCTATAGACAGTTCCTCGATTTCGAGGGGTTCTACGAACTCGCCGAGTACTGCAACGGTCTTCTCGAACGACGCAACGTCGAACACCTGGGATCCGACGTGAGCGTGGACTCCGGCGAAATCGAAAGAAGCCCGGGCCCGCTCGATCGCCTTTGCTGCGTTGTCGTCTGCTATCGAGATCCCGAACTTGGAGTCGTGGACGCCGGTCTGAAGGTATTCGTGGGTGTGTGCCTCCACTCCAGGGTTGACCCGAATCAGCACGCGAGGTCTGGGCAGGCCTTCGGCTACGAGTTGTTCGAGGCGTCCGATCTCGTCGAATGAGTCGATGACGAATCTGCCCACCCCGGCATCCAGCGCCATTGCCAACTCGGCGACAGATTTGTTGTTCCCGTGAAAGACAAGCCGATCAGCAGCAACCCCCGCGGCAAAGGCGACGTGCATTTCGCCACCCGTCGCAACATCGAGGGTCATGCCCTCCTCGTAGGCAAGCCGAGCCATAGCGGTGCACATAAACGCTTTGGTGGCGTAGGCAGCGCCGTCCGGGAACGCGGCGACCGCCTCCCGGCAACGGGCACGCAGTTGGGTCTCGTCGTAGACGAACAGGGGTGTCCCGAACTCAGCAGCCAGGTCGACGACATCACAGCCACCAACAGAGAGCCGGCCGTCAGAACCCACCACTGAGCTATCCGGGAGTAGGTGGGAGGAAAGAGAGGACATCGACCAGAGATGTTGGCACAAACCGACCGCCGAACCGGAGTGGCAGGACGAGAGGTAAACTGGTGCCGTGGCCGTGTCGTCCGATTTCTCGAGAAGCGTCACATGAGGATCGGCATTCTGACCGGGGGCGGAGATGTCCCAGGGCTGAACGCATGCATCAAGGCTGTGGTCAATCGGGTCTCCCAAGATGGGCACGAGGTCGTGGGGATCAGAAGAGGGTGGGGAGGGCTCACCAGCACCAATCCGGAAGATGCACGGACGGTTCCCGACAATCTCATCACACTCGACCCGACAACTGTGCGAACCATCGACCGTTTCGGCGGCACCTTCCTTCATACGTCACGCACCAACCCGGCCAAGATGAGGGAAGAAGAGATACCCGACTTTGTCAAAGGCGATTTCTCCGGTCCCGGCACTCACGACATCACGGAGCACGTTCTCTCAGTTCTGGAGGATCAGAGGATCGAGGTGCTCATCCCCATCGGTGGCGACGACACCCTGTCCTACGGCCTGCGGCTCCATGAGGAGGGTTTCCCGGTCGTCGCTATACCGAAGACCATGGACAATGACGTCCACGGAACCGACTACTGCATCGGATTCTCCACTGCTGTGACGAGGGGGGTCGACTTCATCCATCGGCTTCGAACCGCTGCCGGCTCTCATGAGCGGATTGCTGTTGTCGAGTTATTCGGCCGGTACAGCGGCGAAACCTCTTTGATTACCGCCTATCTCTCGGGAGTCGACCGGGCGATCATTTCCGAAGTCCCTTTTGATGTCGACAAGCTCGCATCGCTTCTGATGGCTGATCGGGCAGCGAACCCGTCGGGCTACGCCATGCTCACCATCTCCGAGGGGGCCCGTCTCCTTGAGGGGGACATGATGTTGACCGGTGACAGGGATGCATACGGGCATCGCAAGCTGGGTGGTATCGGTGCGCTGACCGGCGAGCTCTTGAAGGAGCGCACAGGGAATCCGATTCTCTACCAGCAGGTGGCGTACTTGATGCGCTCCGGGGCTCCTGATTCGCTGGATCTGATGGTTGCCACCAACTATGCGGTGACCGCGGCCGACCTCGCCCTCGAAGGTAGTCACGGGCGGATGGTGGCCCTCAGGAGTGGCACATATACCCATGTTCCGATCTCGGTGACCAGCGAAGGTGTCAAGCGGGTCGATATCGACGAGCTCTACGACTCCGACGCCTACCTGCCCAAGGTTCGCCACGTATTGGGCAAACCGATGTTCCTCTACTGAGCGCCTGACACGTCGCGATCCGGGTCAGAGTCCATCATGCAGACGCACCCGGTGCGGCCCGCAGGTAGGTGAGCACCGATCGTTCACAGATCTCCCGATACCGCGGGTGGAGACTCTTCCAGTTGGTCTCTTGGAGCCACTGGAGAAACAGCCCGTCGACGATGGCTCGAAGCGTGTAGGCCGCTTCGTCCACGTCTTCCACGATGAAAACACCTTCGGTAACCCCTTGTTGGATCACATCCGCGTATAGAGCGTTGACGATGGAACGGAACGTCGCGTTGAGCTTGCCGAATTCGGCCACTCGTGCAGCGTGATCGAGAATATCCAGATAGGTGAGATAGAAGCGGCGGTTGGCATCGGCATTGCGAAAGATCTCTTCGATCATGGCCAACACCTTTTGTATGGGAGTCGACTCGGTTGCGATGGCCTTGCGGATGCGTTCGGCGTTGCGCTGGAGGACCCACTCCATTGTCTGGAGCATGAGCCGGTCCTTGGTTGAGAAGTGATAGAGGATGATCCCTTTGCTCACTCCGGCTCGATCGGCGATCTCCTGGAGAGAGACCCTATGAGAGCCCTTTTCGCTTATTGCCCTGTAGGTGGTCCGAATGAGGTGGATCTGTTTGGCTGACAGATCCTGGCTGAGCAATTTCTCAGTCACTGTCGTTGGCAAGTGCTTCTCCTCAAATGACAGATCCGCGGTGGACGCGGAGCGTAGTCGTAAGGCTCTTCCCGGCTGTCAAGGGACACTGGTTCAGGCGCTGACCAATTCAGTTCGCTTCTGCAGCCTCTGATGGGCCAGCAACGCCGCCCCATATGCGCCGGCGTAGGCGCCGAGACCATCCGGCGGAACGGCGAAGGGCGACCCGAGAATCTCGCCGAGCTTGTCGGCCAGCAGGTCGACCGACGCCAGCCCTCCGGTGAGACCGAATGGTGGTTCGGCCTTGACCCGTTTGACCAGCTGGGCTGCCCGGCCCGTGAGGGCGATCACAGCCCCGGCGCACACATCCTCGATGCTGCGGTCGGCGGCGAGATGGTTGATGATCTCAGATTCGGCGAAGACGGTGCACACACTCGACACGGTGACCGGGTCTTCGGCCGCCGCCGATAGCGGGGCGATATCGGTGATGTCGTATCCCAGGTACTCGACGGTCTTCTGGAGGAAGGCCCCGGCTCCGGCAGCGCACTTGTCGTTGAGTCGAAAGCCGGTCACCCGACCAACCTCGTCTATGCGCAGAGCCTTGACCGTCTGACCCCCAGCGTCGAGCACGGTGCGTACTTCGGGGAGCCATTTGTGCACTGCGTAGGCGTGACACGTCAGCTCCGTGATCGCCAGATCAGAGATCTCTGCCGCGTAGCGACCGAAACCGGTCGCCGCGATGTAGCCGATGGCGTCGGGCTCGATGTCCTTCTGAGCGAGAGTGGTCTGAAGGCTCTCCTCAGCCGCCTTGGCGAAGTGAAACCCGGTGCGTCGCATGAAGGTCGACTCGATGAAGCCGTGCTCGTCGACGACGACAACCTTGGTGTAGCTCGATCCCAGGTCGATGCCTGCGGTGAGACTCATGTCGGCAATCCCCTTTCGGTGCTTGCACCGGTCAAGACCTGATCGAGTGAATAGAGGGCTGCGCCGATGGCACCGCAATAATGCGACTCCTCGTTGGTGTTGACCCGGGATCCCACCAGTTCGGAAATCAGCTCGACCATGGCGGTGTTGCGGGTGACCCCTCCGGTGAAGGTGATCTCAGGCTCTATGCCTACCCGACGTAGCAGCGACACGCTGCGGGAGGCAATCGAGTTGTGGACGCCCATCACGACATCCTCGATACGCCGGCCCTTTGCCATCCACCCGAGAATCTCCGACTCGGCGAAGACCGTGCACGTAGTGGTCATCTTGACCGGGTTCTTGGCAGCCAGTGCCAGTGGTCCGAGTTCCCCGAGGGGAATCTCCAGGGCGTCGGAGGCCGCGCCGAGAAAACGCCCGGTGCCCGCCGCGCACTTGTCGTTCATGTTGAAGTCGACCACCTGGCCGTCGGCGGTCACCTTGATGGCTTTGGTGTCCTGTCCGCCGATGTCGAGCACGCTTCTAGTTCCAGGAAAGAGGTGAACCGCACCGCGGGCATGACACGAGATCTCGGTCACCTGGGCGTCGCCAAAATCGATGTTGAAACGCCCGTAGCCGGTACCGACGACGAAGGCCACATCGGGCTCGGCGAAATCAGTCTGCTCCAGAGCCAGGTTGAAAGCCTTCTCTCCGGCGTCGGCCAGCTTGGCCCCGGTCGAGCACAAGCCCCGTCCCAGGATCTCATGTTCTCCGGTGATTATCACGGCCTTGGTCTGGGTCGAGCCCACATCCACTCCTGCTACCAACATCTCGTTCACACTCCTGACTGAACTCGCCTGCTTTGCAGGCTTTCGAAGAATGCATCGATCCGGTTCCTCATCTGCGCCTCGGCCCACAGGCGTGAATCGACGAGATCAGACTGGATGAACAGACCGGGAACGCCGGCATTGTTGAGAAGCCATTCGCGGGCGTCCGGAAGACCGGCAGCGGTCGTCCGGCAGGACTTGACCCCGTGATAGCAGATGCCGTCGACGTCATACTCCTCCGCCATCTTTGCCTGCCATTCATGAGAGAAGAAGATCCCGCTCATGCTCGGCTGCGAGGTGATGAGGATCTGCTCGGCGAGACTCTCGATCGGGCGAGAAAGGTCGTAGTTAAGCCCTCGGTCGATGCCCCCGCCTGCGTACGACATGTACTCGCTAGCCACGAAGACGCCGTCCCACCGCTCGAACATCCCTACGAAATCCCGGAAATTCGTGTAACAGGCGGTGCCCACCAACAGCAGGCGGTAGCGCTCGTCGGTAAGTGCTCCGACTCCGTGCGCCACCCGCTCCTCGAGCTCGGCCAGGACCGTCTCCATGAACTCGACACCCTCGGGAAGTCCCCGGAGGATGTTGGCGATTCCCATGTAGTTGATGCCCTCTGTCAGGGCGTTGAAGGGGGCGGGCTTGTTCTTGTTCATGGCCAGGATCGACTGGTATAGCTCCGACATCCGATTGACGTTGCCGAGAATCTCACGAAGCTTGTCTATGTCGAACTTCTTTCCGGACACCTCTGCGGACAGGCTGATCAGGTCGCGTATCTGGCCCTCGACGTATTTCACGTCGTTCCTGAACGTCTCGCTGGACGAGTCATACTCAAAGCCGGTGCCGCGCCAGCCGGGAAGGTCGAGGACAAAGACGGGGCATCCATACTGGCGCTCCCAGACCTCGGCCCATTTGATGTAGGTGTTGCACATGTTGGAGGCGACAACCATGCCGGGCTTGGGGTACTTGCCAAGGGGATGGTTCCGACCGGTGGCATGCAAGCCGATATCGACCTTCACATAGCCACAGATATCAGGCGAGTAACCGAGATCCTCGGCCGCCAGCAGGTAGTCCATGGCCTTGCCTTTGACAGCGGTCTGCAGGGCGGCAATCTCAGGGAAGCTCATGGGGATGTCGAACGTGTTGAGGACTTCGGCGAGTGATCCCATCACAAAGGTGTTGGCCACAGGCTGCGCTGCAGCGTCCGCTTCACCGAGCTGCTTCCACCAATTGTCCATGAGAGCACGGCTCGCGGTGCGAGTGTTCCCGGCTTGGCTGAGGGCCGGCCGTATCGCTACTTTCTGTGTTTCCATATCGGTCTCCTAGACAAACTCGAACAGCAGGGATTCGGCAAAGGTCTCGATCTCCATTCGGGCCTGTTCGAAGTTGGTCGTCTTCTCTTCGAATTCCATGATGAGATGGGGGATACCGACCGCTGTCAGGGCGTTGTCGTAGGCGACCTGCTCCTCGAGTCCCGGCTCGCACATCTTGGGTGCTGCCACGATGGCGGCCTCCGCCTTGGACTCGTGGATGCGCTTCAGCAGCATGTCCTCTTTTGGCTTGCGGGGGTCCCTCTGCACCGGGCTGTAGTCGGAGGTCTCGAGGTAGGCGACAGCCAGATTCTGCATTGGATCCCCCTCCGTGGGCACGTCTTCTGTGAGCCACCGCAGGCCGATCATGAAATCGTCGTCGACGACGTAGGCCACGTCTTGGAGCACCGAAAGCATCTCGATCGGGGGCTGCTCGCAGTAGCCGCCCTCGAACACGATCCGCAGTTTGTCTTGGGGGTGGTTGTCCCGGGCTCGGATGAGGGGGAGGGCGCGCCCGAGTAGCTCGTTGTGACGCTCGCGTGGCATCGCACCGGCTGCCGCCATGAGCATATAGGAGTCCGTCAGACCGATCTGCTCGGGCGTCTCCCGTCTGATCTGGTAGAGCTCCCGTAGCAAGCGACGGTTCTCGTTGAATAACTCGATACTGGCCCGCAGTGACTCATCGGTGATGGACGTACCGGTGATCTCTTCGATGATTCCTGCTATCCGGCGATACTCGGCGAGCAGATAGGCGGGGGCGTGAGGTGACGCGGCGTTCTGCGGCAGGTAGAGAATCTGACAGCTCCACTCGGGAAACTGCCGGGTCCAAACACCGTTGAGATGGCGGGCGGCATCGCAGATGGGATGGGTCACATACATTGACAGGAAGTCGATACGACCGGAGAGGGCTTGTTCGAGAGAGGTCCTCAGGATCGAACAGACAAATGCCGCGATGTGGGCGTCGGCCTCACGAATCTGAACGCTCCTGTCGAAACCCTTCATCTTCAACGGGAACATGCCGGCCGCGTGGGCGATCTCTTCGGGGAAATAGACCTGGAAGTGCCCCAGCACCTTGCCGTTCGGGTTTTCATCGAGCCATTGATGCACGGCCGGGTATTCGGGATCCTCGACAACGATCCGGCACTCCTCGATTATCTCGTTGAGCTCTTCTTCCATCACGACGTATCCTGACTGACCGGTTAGTCAGGATCGTACCGCTATCGGCGCTGAGGCTCAATGCATTGCAGGCATCATTTCTAGTAGTGCGTTTGCATCAGCGTCTCTTAGGCGCCCTCCTTTGGACTCCGCACACGCGTTACGATTCGCCAATGGATAGCCTGCCAATCAGGGTGCTGATCGCCAAACCCGGTCTCGATGGTCATGACCGCGGGGCGAAGATCGTTGTGAAGGCCTTGCGGGACGCCGGAATGGAAGTGATCTACACCGGCCGGCACCAGAAGATTGCTTCCATAGTGGGTATTGCCACCGATGAGGACGTGGATGTTGTCGGTTTGTCCGTGCTCTCCGGCGCACACGAGGAGTACTGCAGGAGAGTCCATGAAGCACTCGCCGAAGCAGGTCTCGACGACGTGGTCCTGGTCGTTGGGGGGACGATCTCCGAAGCGAGCCGGCCAGTCCTGGAGGAGCTCGGCTATCTGGTGTATCCCACCGGGGCTGCACTCGGGGACATAGTGGCCGGCATTGAGGAGGCCGTTGCGACGAGAACAGCGAATCGGATCTGATGTTCCAGCCAGGATGACGGTCCTGCGAGGCAGACCAAGAGAAGACTTACTCGAGCGGCTAGAAATCGTGGCAGCTATCCGGCATGGTGGAGTCCATGCCATCTGTGGGGCCGGCGCGGCACGCCCTGTATTCTGTTCTTCAGGATGTCCTTGGAGAAGAGCACGCGGACACGCTGATGACGCATTTGCCACAGCATCGATCTGACGAGGTGGCCACCGGCGATGATATTGCGCGTCTTGAGACCCGGTTCGACCGGATGGACGATCGGTTCGACCGGATGGAAGACCGAATTGACCAACTGGCGATCGAAGTCAGGGAAATGAACGGTGTCATGCGCGATCAACTGCGGACCTACTCGCTGGGCACTATTGGTGCCATGACAGCTCTCACAGCGATCTTCTCCCTCGTGGTGACTTTCTTCGCCTAATCGAAGGTGGCGTTCCTGGCAGCAAGAGTCGCCTCGATGTCGACGGTCCCGTCGGGGCCGATCACCACCGAGTATCGGTCGCGGGCGGCTGCGATGCTCACCAGGCCGAGTCTGACGTCCACGGCCACTGCCTCCGGATCGCGTTCGGTGGGATGGCCATAACCTCCGCCGCCTGAGAGTCGGAAGCTCACAACATCCCCATATTCGAGGTCCAGCGACGCCTTGCCGCCAATCTTGCGCTCGGAGGGCTCACCGGGGTTGATCACAGTGGCGCCAAGCGCTCCAGGCTCCCCGCCGAACAACCCAAAAGGAGCAAACTTCTGCCGCTCCGACAGGTTGGTGAGTTTGACATCCTCGCCGAGGATTCTCATGTCACGCCGTATGCCGCAGCCGCCACGTTGCCGACCCGGCCCTCCACTGTCGGGAATCAGCTCAAAGCGCTCCACGATGATGGGCTGGACCGCTTCTTGAGCTTCGACCGGGATGTTTGATGCGTTGAACGCCGAGGACATCGCCTCACAACCGTCTCGGGAGGCTCGAGCTCCCGTGCCTCCCAGGACCAACTCGTAGGCCACAAACCGGTCTCCCTTCGCCGGGTCGAATCCACCCCATGTGGGATTGGAGAAGTGGGAGCTGGCGGCCGCCACCCTGTCGGGGAGGGCCGGAGCCAGCGCCCCGAGGATGGCCTCGAACACGCGATAGCAGATGATCGCTCGGGGGCCTCCACCCGCCGGCCTTCTTGGGTTGAGGAAGGAGCCCTCTGGAGCAGAGATGTCTATGGGTCGGAGAGCACCTGCATTCATCGGGCCAAAGGGGTCGGTGAGACACTTGATCGCCGCGTAGCTATAAGACTTCGTGTAGTTGAGATAGGCGTTGAGACCGGACTCGGTTTGGGGAGAGGAACCGTCGAAGTCGAGTGCGAGCCGGTCTCCGTCGACGATCACCGCCACCTGGACGATCAGAGGATCGGAGCCCGGCCCGAAATCGTCGAGATGGTCGGTGAACTCATACCGGCCGTCCGGAATGGACGCAATTGCCTTCCGCATGGTGACTTCGGTTTGGTCGAGGATGACCTCGATGCAGCTCTCGTACACGTCCAGCCCATGTCTCTCGACCAGGTCCTGGAGCCTGAGCTCGCCTACCTTCAGTGCGTTTCTCTGTGCCATTAGGTCACCGCGGAGGTTGTCCGGCGTCCGTGAGTTGGCGGCAATCAGCTCCAGTGCCGCTTCGTTGGGCACCCCTGCGTCCACGATCTTGGTCGGTGGGATGAACAGGCCCTCCTGGTGATAGTCGAACACCCCCTCCACCGCCTGGCTTCCAGGTCTGGCTCCACCTACGTCGGTGTGGTGGACGATGTTGACCACAAAGCCGACGAGGTCGTCGTTATGGAATGCCGGCTGGGTCACGAAGAAGTCAGGCAGGTGGCCCGAGCCGAGGGCGGGATCGTTGAGAAGCATCACGTCACCTGGCGACAGGGTCTCGGCCGGAAAGGCCTCCAGCATGTTGAGAACGGCGAAATTCATGGCCCCCATGTGCCCCGGGCTGTATGGGCCTTGTGCGCTCATCCGTCCACTCCGGTCAAAGATCGCAACAGAAAAATCCTGGCCTTCACGGGCTTGGGCCGAGTACGCGGTCCGGTGAATGGTGGTGCCGACCTCAACCGCAATCGACTGAAGGCCGCCCCAGACGACTCCGAGGGTGATGGGGTCGGGCCGGCTCATCAGGCGACTCCGATCCTGAGGGTCCCATACACATCGACCAATCCCTCCAGGCCGGGTGGGATGACAGTTGTCGACTCCCTCTCTTCGATGATTGCCGGTCCCTCGACCAACTGATGTGGCGCCAGGTCGTATCGGCTGAACACCGGTGTTTCGACGAACCCGCCGGTCTCGGGAAAGTAGGCGGCCCGTGACTCGGAAGGTGTCGCCACACCTGGTCGGTCGTCTGATTCGATCTTGGGGACCTCTAGGGAAGGGCTGTCGCCGTACGCCGTGAGTTTCCACGTGGTCGCTTCAACCTTCTTGTCGGGGCTGGCGAACCCGTATCTATTCGAGTAGACCTCGTCGAAGGCCTCCCTGACCAGTTGGAGTGCCCGGGCGGTCACCGGGCCGTCTGGAATCTTGACGGACAGCTCGAAACCCTGACCCATGTATCTGAGGTCCACCTCTCTCACCATCCGCACTGGTTTGGCGTCGGTCGACTCCTCGATGACCCGAGACGCCTCGGTCTCCATCTCGTCATAGATTCTGGTCAATCGGCTCGGGTCGAGTCCGTCGAGCGAGGCGACAAATGAGCGTGATGTGTCGAATTTCACATCGGCGGACAACAGCCCGATCGCAGAGGCGACCCCGGCAGCGGCAGGGATCACTACCACCGGCATCCCCAGGGCTACGGCCAAACGACAGGCATGGGCGGGACCGGATCCTCCGGTCGCGACCAGCGCCAGGTCTCTGGGATCGTTGCCACGCTCGATGGAGACAACACGCGTCGCCATCTCCATGTTCAAGTTGACGATACGGTGAACTCCCCATGCGGCCTCCTCCGTGGAGATCCCGAGTGGTTCCGCTACCTTCTCCTCGAGTGCCCGCCTCGCAGCATCGAGGTCCAGTGGCATCGAGCCACCGGCGAATCGGTGAGGGCTGATATACCCAAGAACCAGATCGGCGTCGGTCACGGTCGGTTCAGTGCCACCCAGCCCGTAGCAAACCGGTCCCGGGGCAGAGCCGGCGCTGTCGGGACCGACCTGAATGATTCCCTGGGCGAAGCGGGCGATGCTTCCGCCCCCTGCCCCGATCTCGACAAGGTCGAGACTTCTCACGTTCATCGGGATACCGCTTCCCGCCGCCAGACGTACCTTGTGCAACTCGAACTGTCCGACTGTGGAAGGTTGGCCATCGATGACCAGCGAGAGCTTGGCCGTCGTTCCGCCCATGTCGAAGGCGACCAGGTCGTTGTGCCCTGAGATCTCGCCGAACTTGGCGGCGATGAGTGCCCCCGCAGCGGGACCCGATTCGATCATTCGCACTGGAAGGTCTGCCATCGACTCCGCGGTGGCCACCCCTCCACCCGACTGCATGATGAACAGTCGTCCGCCGTAACCGCGAGCCCCAAGCTGACCCACCATCGTTCTCAGATACTCGCTGACCGCTGTGATCAGATAGGCGTTGACCACCGTGGTGCTCGTTCGTTCATACTCCCGAAACTGCGGGGAGACCTCCGAGGAGAGGGACACCACCACGTGGGGCGCCTCTTCGGCGACCAACTCGGCAAACCGACGCTCGTGGTCCGGATTGAGATAGCTGTGGAGGAAGCACACGGCGAGAGACGTCACGCCTCGCTCGGATATCTCGCGAATGGTTGCACGCGCCGAGACCTCGTCCATGGGGTCACGCACTGTTCCGTTGGCCAGCACACGCTCTTCTATCTCCCATATCCGCGACCGATCGATGAGTGGGTCGGGCTTGGTGATCTGAAGGTCATACACCTGATAACGCTTCTCCCTCCCGATCTGGAGCACGTCCCGAAAACCCACTGTTGTGACGAGTGCGACCCCCTCGCCCTTTCTTTCGATGACGATGTTCGATCCGAGTGTTGTTCCGTGAACGACCCTCGTCACCTCGTTGAAGCCGACCCCCGCGTCTTCGAGAAGGGTCTCGAGCCCGGCGATGCATGCCTCAGAGGGATCGGGATAGGTGGTTAGCCGTTTGCCGGTGTGCCAGCGGCCTTCTGCGTCCTCCAGGACGAAGTCGGTGAATGTGCCGCCGACATCGAATCCAACCCTGATCATTTGTCTTCGCCGAGAACGCCCCGGCCGATGATCCCGCGGAGGAGCTCGGAGGTTCCTCCGCCGTACAGCAGAAAGCGAGCGTCCCTGAAGTAGCGCTGAGCTGCGTACTCCATGGCAAATCCGTAGCTGCCAAAGATGCGTGTTGTCTCATCGACGATCCTCGCACAGGCCTCGGTGGCAAAGAGCTTGGCCATGGCCGAGTGTTGTGGGCTGGGTTCCCCCCTGTCGATCCGGGCGGCCGCGTCATCGGTCATCAGCGAGGATGCATAGAGAGAGGTCTCCATCTCGGCCAGCTTGTGCTCGATGCTCTGGAACTTGCCGATGCTGCGTCCGAACGCTTGACGTTCTTTCGAATACGCCACCGCGTCTTCGAGTGCGCGTCTGGAGAGCCCAACCGCAAGGGCCGCGGTCATCACCCGAATCTCGGAGAGCACACCTCCGATATTCCTCACACCATCGCCCTCCTCGCCGAGGAGGGCATCGTCACGAACGAAACAGTCGTCAAAGGACACTTCCGAAGTCAGACTGGATCTCACGCCCAGTTTCTCGATTGGTCTACCCACCGAGAACCCGGGATTGTCCACATCCACCAGGAATAGTGCGATGTTTCGGATACCCCCTTCGTCACTGGTCTTGGCCCCCACCGTGAGAAAAGAGGCAACGGGGGCGTTGGTGATCCACGTCTTGGCTCCGTTGATCACCCAGCCGTCGTCGATTTTCTTCGCCCGGGTCTTCATGGCCCCGAGATCCGACCCGGCATCGGGCTCGGTCAACGCGAAGGTGGCGACCGACTCCCCCCTCAGGGCAGGAAGCAAGTATCTCTCGTGGTGCTCGAGCGTGCCGTATCGGTGGACGAAGTGCGTTCCCATGAGGCTTTGCATGGCACAGATGGCAGCAAGCGAAAGACTCCCGAAAGCAAGCTCGGTGTACATCACGCAGGCCGTGGCGAAGTCCGCCCCCTGACCCCCCACATCCTCCGGGTAACGCAGTCCGAAAAAGCCGAGCTCGCCCATTCTCTCGAACAGGCCTTCGGGAAACACACCGTGTCGATCGAGTTTTTCGGCGTTCGGCGAAACCTCGGCATCCACGAAGGAACGAACGGAGTCTCGGAACAAATCACGCTCCCCGGCCGCCATCAAAAGATGTCCAATGGCTCTTGGTACTCGCCGAACTCGGCTCGCAGAGTCGAGAAGATCTCTCCGATGGTCGCATATGCCCTGACACATTCGACCGTCGCCGGCATGATGTTCGTCTCCGGGTCACGCGCCGCCTTCGCGAGGGACGTAATGGCGGCTGTAACCGCCTCCTCATCCCGACTCGCTCGCACATCTGCCAACCGTCTTGTCTGCTCCGCATGTGCCCCCGGGTCATGGGTGAACAGTCCGGTCGGGGTGTGCTCATCGGCTTGGGTGAAGATATTCTCACCCACGATCAGGCGCTCGCCCGCTTCGACTGCTGCCGAATGTTTGTATGCCTCGTCGAGCACGACCCGGGCTATGTGACCACTCTCGATGGAGCGCGCCATCCCACCCCGTCGGGCAACATCGTCCATCAATTCGAGGATGCGCCGCTCGTATTCGTCGGTGAGCGATTCGACGAAGTACGAGCCGGCAAGAGGGTCGGCGGTATCGGTCACCCCGGTCTCGTGGGCGATGATCTGCTGGGTGCGAAGCGCGGTGAGCATGGCCTGCTGGTCGGGGATCTCGAACGCTTCCTGCCAGGTGTTCACCGTGAGACTCTGGACACCTCCCAGCACCAGGGCCAGCGTTTCCACGGTAGCTCTGACAATGTTGTTCAGAGGCTGTTTGTGACTGAAGGTGGACCCGCAGGTGCCGGCGAACCAGAGGAATCTCCATGAGCGCGGGTCTTTGGCGCCATATCGCTCCTTCATCAATCGCGCCCAGATCCTGCGACTTGCCCGATACTTTGCAACCTCCTCGAAGAGATTCATGAAGGCCCCGAGATTCCACGAGATCCGTGGGGCGAACGAGTCGATGTCCAATCCCCTCTGGAGAGCCCGCTCGATATATTCGATTGCATTGGAGATAGCGAACGCCATTTCCTGGACGGCGGTGGCGCCAGATTCACGGATGTGATAGCCACAGACGGAGATGGGATTGGCCCGGGGCATCACTTCAGAGCAGTACTCGAACGTGTCTGCCACGATCCGAAGGCTCGGTTCGACCGGAAACACACAAGCCCCTCGTGCAAAGAACTCCTTGAGAATGTCGTTCTGAACGATGGGTCGGAGCTTTTCGGGCGGAACGCCCTGCTTCTCGCCGGTCACCTGATAGAGGGCGAGAAAGAGGAAGGCAGGAGCGTTGATCGTGAACGATGTTGATACCTCGTCGAGGGGGATCCCGTCGAAGAGGACCTCGAAATCGGCCAGCGAATCGATTGCGACCCCAACCCTGCCCACCTCCGGGCCCCACTCCTCGTGATCGGAGTCGTAGCCCATCTGGGTGGGAAGGTCGAGGGCTATCGACAGACCGGTGGCACCCTCTTCCTCGTACAGCCGTCTATTCCAACCGCTGACCTCTGACACGGTTCCGAACCCGGTATAGGTGCGCATGGTCCAGAGTTTGTTCCGGTACATCTCCGGATAGGGGCCCCGGGTCATCGGGTACTCACCCGGATCTCCCAGATCGCGCTGGTAGTCGAGATGGGCGGTGTCATCGGGCCCATAGACGGGCTTGATGGGGACGCCGGAGGTGGTTTCCACAACCCGCCCCGACTTTGTCGGTTTGGCACTCACCGCTATCCGCTCCTTTGCTCGAGACACCGAAGGGCCCGCTCACCCTATATCCCGCGTTCTTCCCTCGAAGCGGGATCCTGAGCCGGCTGGTGACCGGTCACCTGTTGGCCGGTGGTCGTATCGAGTACCCGTGAGGTCTTTGCATCAGGAGAAATGATGCAAATGGCGGGTTGTTTTAGCTGCTTGCCGGTGTGACTCTTGGAACCAACCGAACGGCCGGACGGGAGATGCATAGCGTCCTCGAAATGTGCCGAGTAGGAGTAGGCGGTGACGGCTGATCATCCGTTGATCACGGCGGGAGAAGGGCATACCGAGTTCCTGCTGGGCAATGAGGCAATAGCGCGTGGAGCCATCGAAGCCGGCGTCGGCTTCGCCTGCGGTTATCCGGGCACGCCCTCCACCGAGGTGACAGACACCTTCGCCCGATTTAGCCCGCAACTGGGCATCCCGTTCGAGTACTCCGTGAACGAAAAGGTCGCGCTCGAGATGGCCTTCGCCGCCTCGCTGGCGGGTGCCCGCTCCATAGTGGCCATGAAGCATCTCGGGCTCATGTCCGCCGGTGACCCTCTCACGACGATTCCCTACATCGGGGTTGTTGGAGGTCTGGTGATCGTCAGCGCCGGTGACCCTTCGAGCCACACCAGCCCCAACGAACAGGACCAGCGCCATCTGGCGGATGCGCTCCACATCCCGATGCTGGATCCGAGAACGCCTCAGGAAGCATTGGAGGTGACGCGTTTCGCCTTCGAGCTCTCCGAACGTGCCCGTCTCCCGGTAATCGTGCGCCCCACAACGAGGGTGTGTCACACATCGGCACCGATCACGTTCGGGCCGATCACCAAACGCGAGACGCCAGGTTTCCGGCGTGATCCCGGACGGTTTCTGCCTCTGCCGCCCAACGCACGCCGGATGAGGGTGGAGATCAACGACCGGTTGGAGACTGCGGGCCGGATGATGAGCGAGTCGGGGTTCTTTGGACGTCAGGGCGGGGGGCGCACCGCCATCCTCGCATCAGGCGCTCCCACCCCCGTCTGCTCCGACTTGATGAACGAAGAACTCGCCCGCCAGGAGATCGTCTTGCTTTCGCTGGGTGTGGTCTATCCATTGCCTGAAGACTGGCTCATCGCTGAACTGCGTCAGTTGGACACAGTTGTCGTGGTGGAAGAGCTGTCTCCCTATCTCGAAGATCAAGTACGAGCTCTCTGCTCCCTTCATGGGCTCAATACGAAGATTCTGGGCAAGCGAACCGGCCATCTTCCAATCGAGGGGGAGTATCGGCCTGAGATCATCCGAGCGATGCTCCACGATGTCTTCGGAGTCGGATCACCTGTTTCCCGCCCCGAAGAGCTGCGTCTACTGCCGCAGCGGGCGCCAACGCTGTGCGCTTCCTGCCCGCATCGCTCCGCCTTTTTCGCAGCGCGCTCCGTATTCGGAGACGATGCTCTCTATTTCAACGACATCGGCTGTTACACCCTTGGCGTGGCGCCCCCGCTGAAGGCCGGCGACGCCCTGCTGTCGATGGGATCGGGTTTCACGCTGGCCGCGGGCGTTGCTCGCACCACCGGCGCACGTACGTTGGGTTTCCTGGGCGATTCGACTTTCTTTCATTCGGGCATGCCCGCGCTTTTGAACGCCATCAAAGAAGACGTGAACATGGTGGCGGTCATCATGGACAACGAGGTCACCGCAATGACCGGATTCCAGGAGAGCCCCGGAATCGAGCTTGGGCCGGACGGCCCCCACCGCTCGGTCGACATCGAAGCCATCGTGAGGGCCCTGGGTGCCCGGCATGTGGAGACGATCGACCCCAACGATCTCGCTTCGGCCGTGGCCGCATTTGAGAGGGCAAAACAACGAGATGAGCTCAGCGTTGTGATCACCCAGCGGGCATGTCCGGTCTTCTTCGACCGAACGGCGGAACACACCGACCTGGTGAGCTCCATGGAGATCAGCACCTACACGATCGATCATGAGCGCTGTCAGCATTGCGGTCGATCGAGCTGCGGCCAGCGCTGCGAGCAGGGGGTCGTCGAAGGGTTCGAGCGGGCCATGGCCAGGGCGCGCTCCCTCGAGGTCGGTGACGAAGCCCACCGGCCAATGGTCGCTTCCTGTGCCACTGCATGCCCGTTGTATCTGTGTATTCAGGGTTACGCAGCCCACATTGCGGCGGGACGATACGGGGATGCCCTCGAGCTGATCATGAGCGGGCTCCCTCTGCCGGATTCGGTGTGTCGGGTCTGTCATCGGCCCTGCGAGGCCGTGTGTGTGCGGTCCGGCGTCGACGAACCCGTCGCGATCAACGATCTGAAGCGTTTTGTCATGGACTGGGCGGGGGCCCAGGATGAATTCCCCTACCGGCCAAAAGGCGAGGCCGCGAATGGTATGAGTGTGGCGGTCATCGGAGCGGGACCGGCCGGGCTCGCAGCCTCCCATGAACTCGCGATGCGCGGCTACCAAGTCCGGCTCTACGACTCGAACACCGAGCCTGGAGGTCTTCTGAGATCAGGCATTCCAGAGTATCGCCTCCCCTCGGAGGTCCTGGATCGTGATATCCAACGCATCCTCGACCTTGGTGTGCAGTTCGAAGGAGAGCGCCGACTCGGCGCCGATCTCAGGCTCAGCGAGCTTCTCGATTCCAACGATGCCGTGCTCGTCGCCATCGGCGGCGGCGGGGACAGTGCCTTGAATCTCCCCGGGGACGGCCCGGAAGTCGTGCCGGCGCTGAGCTACCTGGGAAACGGTCTTGGGCCGGCCCGCCGAGTTCTGGTGGTGGGTGGTGGCAACTCCGCCATCGACTCGGCACGGACGGCACTTCGCCGCGGTGCCTCCCATGTGGTGGTCGTCTCTCTGGAGCGGCGTGATGAGATGCCCGCGATCGAGAGCGAGGTCACTGCCGCCGAGCACGAGGGCGTCGAGATCCGGGACGGTGTTCGGGTGACAGGATTGGTGCCCGGAGGAATCGATCTCGAGCGCGTCGAGTCCACGGTTCCCGGGAGCAGAGACCCTGAGACCTATGTGGCGATAGAGGGCTCCCACATCAGGATGGAGATCGACCGGGTAATTGTGGCCATCGGCCAGACCGGTATCGGTTCGAAGGTGGACGATGATGTCGTCCTGGAGTGGTCGGAGGATGTAGACGAGAAGACAGGTAGAACGTCGCACGAGCATGTCTTTGCTGCGGGAGACCTGATCGGCGGCGACCGCACCGTGACAGGGGCGATCGCCGGCGGGTTGCGGGCGGCCTGGGGAATCGACACCCACCTGCGCGGTTCGTCCAAGGCGGACGAGCGCATGCCCCCTCCGCTTGTTCCCGACGGATCGCCTGCCGGCCGGGAGGGTGTGACCCGAGTGGATACCGAGAGGAGGCGAGTCCCACCCGAGCTGGAATCAACGACTCCTGTCCTGGGATTCGAGGAGGTGACGGGCACTCTCACAGAACAACAAGCACGCGCGGAGGCGGCCCGCTGCATGATCTGCGGTCTCTGTGGGAATTGCAGCGCGTGCCTGGATCTGTTCGGATGCCCGGCCTTCTACGTCTCTGGCGGTCTGATCGAGATCGACCCCACGCTGTGTGTGGCCTGTGGTGTCTGTGCTCAGTTTTGCCCGAACGATGCCATCTACCCCGTGACCTCGGTCCTGGCGATGGGCGGGCCGCAGTGAGCACTACGTGCAACCTCGTCCTCGTCGGTGTCGGCGGTCAAGGCGTTCTGAGCACTGCACGTCTCCTGGGGCGGGCTGCGACCGAGGCCGACCTCGAAGCTCGGGTCGGCCAGATCTACGGTCTCTCTCAGCGTGGTGGCAGCGTTGAGGCGACGGTGCGGATCGGCCCTGTCCGCACAGCATTCATCTCCGGGGCAGAAGCCGACGTGGTGCTCGGGCTCGAACCGCTCGAGACCGAGCGCGCCCTTCCTCGAATGTCGGCAAAGACGACGGTGCTGGTCAATCGAACACCGATCGTCCCAACCAGCCTGACGCTCGACCGGGCGGACTATCCGGACCTCGAGTCGATCGTGGAACATATCGATTCGGTCGCCGGCATCGTCCATGTCATCGATGGCAACGCGTTGGCGCGACTGGCAGGGGACCCGTCGCGCCTCAACATGGTCATGCTCGGGGCGCTCGATGGGTTGGGAGCTCTGCCAATACCCAGCGATATTCTGGCAACAGCAGTGGAGCGCCATGGCTCGGAACTCGACTCCGACCGCCCGAGCAGGGCATTTCGCAGTGGGCGTGAGTTCGGGGAATCAGCCCTCGTTGACATATCAAACAGACAAAGCGATCCCATTGACCACTGAACAGATGCCAGAAGCCGACTCACCTGTTGTTCTCAGCCTCGAGCAAGCGCTGAGCTTGCCCTACGGCACGCTGAGGTTTGTCCACCTTGGATGGAGGGTCATCCGGATCGAATCGACACCGGTGCCGGGTCGCACCTCCAACGGTGACCCAAACCGCTACATCGGCCATCCGGTGGCGGGGGAGGATCGGCACAGCTATTACGTGGCTCCAAACGTGGGAAAGGAGGCGATCACACTCAACTTGAAGGAGGAGGACGGTCGTCGTGCCCTTCTTCGGATGATCGCGGAGTTGGAGGTCGACGTTTTCTGTACCAACACGATGCCGGCTCGCCACAAGGAGCTGGGCATCGACTATGAGACGCTTCGATCCGCCCGAGAAGACCTCATCTGGTGCTCGATATCGGCCATGGGCATCGACTACCCCGACGTTCCGGGATACGATCCTGTCACGCAAGCCCTGTGCGGCCTCATGGATCTGACGGGGGAGCGTGAAGGTCCACCGATCCAGTGCGGTCCGCCTTTGACCGACCTCAAATCGGGGGACGAGGTGTTCGCCCAGGTGCTGTTGGCCATGCTCGAACGAGAACGCACGGGCCGGGGGAAGCTGATCGATGTCTCCCTCGCCCACTCGGCAGTTTCCTGGTTGCAGACGTTCACGCCACTGCTCGACATGGGAAGCTCTCCGGCCGAGCTTCGCCGCAACGGCAACAAGCACCGCCAGTTCATACCGGTGAATGCCTATCCGACCACCGACGGGTTCATCTACATCGCAATCGGCAGCGACGCTCAATGGAGTCGGCTCACCGCCCAGCCGATGTTCGAGAAACTCGACCAATCACGTTTTCGAACCAACGAGGGCCGCCGATCGGCTCAGGATGATCTCCATGCTGAGATCGGCGAATTGACAAGCTTTCATGACACCGGGAACGTGGCCGAGGTTCTGGAAGACGCATCGATCCCGCACTCGCGGATCACGCCCATCGAGGATGTTCCCGGTCTCCCCTTCGTCAAGCAATCTGCCCTGCAAACTGTGGCCCCCGACGGCCGGGTGATCCGCCTGCCTCCACCTGCGGTTCCCGTTTCCCATCTCGAAGCGATCGACAGGACCTTGCCCTTTCCACCGGGTTACGGCGAGCACACCGACGCAGTTCTGACCGAAGCGGGATTCTCGGCCGGCGAGCTCGAATCTCTGCGTGCACGAGGAGTGATTGTCTGATGGGTTATGGGTATCACCGTCCTACGACCCTGGACGAGGCCTTTCTTCTCGCAGATGAGATCCCCGATTCCAGGTTTGTCGCCGGTGGCACCGATCTCTTCGTCCAACTGAGAAAAGGCGAGCCTGAGCCTCCGGCGCTCATCTCTCTACGTGGTTTGAGCGAGTTGCGCGGTGTCGAAACCTCGAAACGGGTGAGGATCGGTGCCACAGTGCCGCTCAGTGACGTCGAGGTAAACCCGGCCGTGGCCGACATGTTCCCGGCGTTGGCCGAATCCATAACAAAGCTCGGAAGCCGTCAGATCCGCAATGTGGCGACAGTGGGTGGCAATCTCTGCAACGCATCCCCCGCTGCCGACACCGCACCTCCTCTGCTGATATACGGAGCGTCGGTCGAGTTGCGCGACGCGCGTGGCACCCGCGAAGTGACGGTGGAGGACTTCCTCCAGGGCCCTGGCCAAACCGCACTGAGATCAGGTGAGATCCTCACAGCCATTCTGCTGGACCCGCCTGCCGACGGAACACGTTCGGTTTTTCTCCGCAAAGGGCGGGTGGCGATGGATCTTCCCATCTCCAGTGTTGCTGCCCTCGCCGAGCGGGACGGAGCAACCTGGCAGCGGGTAAGACTCGCTGCAGGCGCTGTCGCACCCGTTCCTCTCCGGCTCAGGCATTCGGAGGCGATAGTCGAGGGGACGAATCTCGATGTCGGGATCAGGGCTCGTGCGCGAGAGACGGTCCGAAGCGAGATCTCCCCGATCACCGACCTGCGTTCGACCGAGGACTACCGGCGACACTTGACCGGTGTGCTCGTTGAACGAGCCCTTGAGTATCTCGCAGGTGAGGTTGGTGACCCGTGACGATCGAGGTTTCCTTCGAGCTCAACGGTTTCGGTGTTGAAGTCGACGTGGAAGCTCATCTGCGACTCCTCGATCTCCTGCGAGATGTCCTGGGTGAGACCGGTACCAAAGAAGCCTGCGGCGAAGGTGAGTGCGGTGCCTGCACTGTGCTCGTTGACGGTCGCGCCGTGAACTCTTGCCTCTTCCCGGTCGGTGAGGTCGGCGGTACGGCGGTGACCACCATCGAAGGTCTGACCGCCATGCACGGTCAGGCTTCATCCATCCAAAAGGCGTTCCTCGACCATGGAGGCACGCAGTGTGGGTTCTGTGCGCCCGGCATGATCATGACCACTGCCGCTCTTCTCGCCGAGAACCCACATCCCACCGTGTCGGAGATACGGCAATCTCTTACAGGGAACCTTTGTCGTTGCACCGGGTACTACCAGATCGTGGAGGCGATACAGGCTGCGGCTCGGGTAGGCCAGGCGGCCGGATCGTGACCGAATACAGCTACATCGGTACCGAGGCCCCCCGTCCGGAGGGGGCGGACAAGCTGGGTGGCAAGGCCCGGTACATCAACGACATATCCCGTCCCGGCATGCTCCATGGCAAGATCAGATTCAGCGACCACGCCCACGCTCTCATCAAAGGCATCGACACGGCTGAGGCCCGGGCCCTTCCCGGGGTGCGAGCAGTCATCACAGCCGAGGACGTGCCTGAGGTTCGTTACGGCTTCCTGGCAGACAACGTTGCTCTGAAGACCGGCAAGGTGCGCCAATACCGTGACGAGGTGGCCGCCGTGGCGGCGATCAGCCCTCAGATTGCCCAGGAAGCCGTCGACCTGATCCGGGTCGAATACGAGCCCCTGCCGGGGGTCTTCTCCCCCCAGGAGGCCATGGCTGATGATGCCCCTTTGATCCATGAGAAAGACGGACGGGGAAACTCCCTGACCACGAACCTCGTGCCATTGAGATGCGTTCACCACTCAGGTGATCTCGACGCCGCCAGAAGCGCTTCGGCTCACATCACCGAAGGTGAGTTCACGGTGCCCCGCATACAGCAGGCCTGTTTGGGGACCGCGGGCTGTATTGCCGAATTCGACCTCAAGGGAAATCTGACTATCACGGCGAAGACACAGATCCCCTTCCTGGCGCAGCGAGATTTCACCAGGACACTCGAGACGCTTGGCTTGAAGGGCCGTAACGTTCGGGTGATCGTGCCGACCCTGGGAGGGGCCTTTGGATCCGGACTCGATACCCACGGCTATGAGTACATCTCGATTCTCCTGGCGTGGAGAACCGGCAAGCCGGTCAAGATTCTCTACAGCCGGGCCGAAGAGTTCTCCTATCTCTCGCCACGCCAGTCCGCCCACTTCCTGATTCGCCAGGGCTGTGACCGGGATGGCAAGCTGACTTTCCGCGAGATCGAGGTCACCCAGGACAACGGTGCGTACGGGTCATGGGGAGCTACCTATCCCAACGTGATGCTGGTCGCCGCCACGTCGCTCTACCGGGTCCCCGCGATCAGTTTCAACTCGACGATTGTCTACACCAACAACACCTACTGCCAGGCAATGCGCGGCTATGGCAACCCCGAAGTGACCTGGGCGATCGAATCAAGCATCGATGACCTCGCTGCCAAGGCAGGCATCGACCCCTACGAGATGCGCCGCATCAACAGCAATGAGCCGGGGGACCTGACCCCGATGGGCCTGGATCTGAAGACTTGCGGTCTCAAAGGGTGTCTCGATGCGACAGCCGATCGTCTCGACTGGTCTGCAACGCGGGGGAAACACCCCGACCGCGCACGCGGCGTGGGCATGGCGGGTCTGATCAACGTTGGCGGCGGCGGAAAGATCTACCGCTCCGACGGCAGTGGGATCATTCTCAAGCTCGACGACTACGGGAACGTCAACGTGAGTTATGGCGGAGTCGAGATGGGGCAAGGCCTGCACTCGGCCCTGACCCTGATGGTGGCTGAGTCGCTCGGGGTGAAGCCGGAGAGTGTGATCATCAACCAGACCGATACCGCCACCTCACCTTGGGATGTCGGGACTCACGCCAGTCGTGGCGCCTTCATGGCCGGAAACGCGGCAATTGGAGCAGCCAAGAAACTGCGTGAGCGGATCTTCACCGCCGCCGAGAAGGTGTATCCCGAGGTGGTCGATCAGAATCTGGCGAGACTTGGCGAAAGTTGGCCAGACGAGTTCGATTTCCGATCCGTCACCCGGGATCAATTCGATTTGAAGGACGGCTGGTTCTTTGTGCCGGACGCGCCCGACCGGCCATGGCTGCGAGTGGAGTTGGGCCGACTCCTCCGGGCCATTCACTTTTCCGAGGAGGCTGGGTTGGGGACCATCTTCACCGAGGAGTCGTTCTACGAGCCGCCAACGGAGTTGCCCGACTGGGAGAAGGGCTACGGGAACATGTCGGCCAACTACGCCTTTGGGGTTCAGGGCGTGGAGGTGGAGGTCGACGAGGACACCGGCGAGGTGACGATTCTGCGTCTGGTGGCCGTGACCGATGTCGGGCGGGTGCTCAGTCTCCAGGCCTTGAAAGGCCAGATGTACGGGGGTATCGCCCAGGGTGTCGGTTATGCGCTTTACGAGGAGATAAAGACCGAAGGTGGTCGCATTCTCAATCCTGGGTTCACCGACTACAAGATGCCGTCCGCAGCCGATCTGGATTTTCCCATAGAGCTGGAATTCATCGAGACCAACGATCCCACCGGTCCGTTCGGAGCCAAAGGGGCCGGTGAGCTCGCAATGGTGCCGACCGCTCCCGCCGTCGCCAACGCCATCTATGACGCGGTGGGGGTTCGTATCCACGACCTGCCGATAACTCCGGAGAAGGTGTTGAAGGCACTTCAGTCCCGAAAAGTGTTGTCGTGACGTTTCAGAACCCGCTCTTGGCAAAGCCGGCGCGACCACATCCGTCCCGCATCGCCGTGGTCGGAGCAGGAACGATCGGGCCCGATATCGGCTACTACCTCAAGAGCAACCTCCCCAGCCTCGAGTTGGTGTTGGTCGATGTGGTCCCGGAGCCACTCGATGCCGCCATCGAGCGGATCGAGACGCATGTGAGAAAGGGTTTGGCGCTCAACAAGTTGACCGAGAGCCAGGCCGGGCGGGTCATGGAGAATCTGATTCCGACCCTCGATTACGACGCCATGTCGGATTGCGAGTGGGTGATCGAAGCTGCCAGCGAGGACCTCGAAGTCAAACGCGAGATCTTCGGGCGTGTCGAGAGCATTGTTCGAGATGACACCCTCATCACATCCAACACGAGCTCATTGCCAGCGGAACGGCTGTTCGCGGATCTGAAGCATCCCGAGCGCGCCACCGTCACCCACTTCTTCGCGCCTGCCTTTCAGAACCCCATCGTCGAGGTCGTGGATTGGGAGCGAGTCGACGCCGATGTCCTCGATTTTCTCCGGTGGTTTTTCGCCGGCACGGGCAAGGTACCGCTGGTCACCTCTGACGTTCCCTGTTTCATGCTCGATCGGGTATTCGACAACTGGTGCAACGAGGCCGGGCATCTTCTCGACGAGGCAACCGCTGCGGAGATCGATCACGTCGCCGGTGAGTTCGTTCACGCGGGGCCATTCTTCGTTCTCAACCTCGCCGGCGGCAATCCGATCATCGTCGAGACCAACACTCTTCAGATGCTCGAAGAGGGGGAGCATTACCGGCCGGCACCCGTGTTTCGTTCCGTGGATACCTGGAACACGGGCTCCCCAGGGGAACCTGTCGACGTGGATCCCGAGAGAGCGGCCCGAATCCGCGATCGGTTGCTGGGAATCCTCTTCTCCCAGGCGGTCGACATCCTCGACCGAACGATCGGGTCCGCGGCCGACCTCGAACTGGGCTGCGAACTGGCTCTGGGCTTCAAGAAAGGACCGCTGCGGCTGATGGAGGAGCTTGGATCGGATGAGGTTGGCCGTATCCTCGAGGTCTTGGGCGATGAACGCATCGGGATGCCCATGCCGATGCGACACCCGGGCGGATACCAGGGATTCACCCGTCATCTCCTTATCGACGACGTTGATGGCGTGAAGGTGATCACTTTGCGTCGCCCCCCATGCCCTCAACGCTCTCGACGATGAGCTCAACGACGAACTACTTGGTGTCCTCGAAGAGCACGAGGACGACGAGGGCGTGGAAGGCTTCGTGATCACTGGTTATGGGAGTCGGGCTTTCTCCGCCGGTGCGGACATCGGCCGTTTCCCAGAGATGTTGGGAGACGCCGATGCTTGTGTGCAATATGCGCGCGATTGCTCGCGAGTCCTCATCCACCTCGACTCGATGAAGAAACCTGTGGTGGCTGCTCTCAACGGGATGGCCCTGGGAGGTGGTCTCGAGCTTGCCTTCCGCTGTCATGGCATCGTCGCCGTGGAGGACGCCTGGCTCCAGCTTCCGGAGGCCACGCTGGGGATAGCTCCGGGAATTGGTGGCATGGTCATCCCTTATCGCCGCTGGCCTTCCGCGGCGCCCATCTTTCACGACATGATGCGACGAGCCACCAAACTGAGTGCCAGAGAGGCCCATCGGTTGGGGATCATCGCTGCCCTGACCATGGACACAGAGTCGCTGATCGTCTCAGCGGTCGACATGGTTCGAGATCTGGTCGGGGAGGTCGTTCCTCCGCCGGAGGGGCCGGTGGAAATCCCTCCGTTCCCGAGATTGGAGCCGGAGACGCTTGCTGAGGAGGGGTTGAGCCCGGAAGTTGTCGAGATCATCGAGGCAGCGATCCGCGACGCCGCGACGGCGGGAGAGCTCCACGAGGCCCTGGAGATCGGCTATTCGGCGTTTGCAGCAGCTGCTTGCACAAAGGCAGCGCGGGAGAAGATAACGGCTTTCGTTTCGGACGGGAAAGGTTGACACACCATGTTTCTCGAAAACACCTTCATTCCTTATGGCGCTTACTGGAGCACACCCTTTGCCCGCTGGCAGGGCAGCTTGAGCGAGTATCACTCGATCCGCCTGGTCGGCGACGTGGCGCGCGAGTTTCTCGCAAGACGCGAGATCACACCGGACTCCTTCGACGGTGTTGTTCTCGGGATCACCGTTACCCAACGTCACTCGTTCTACGCCGGCCCATGGTTCGCGGCTATGGCGGGAGCCCCGGATATAGCCGGTCCCACCATCTCCCAGGCATGCGCCACGTCGGTCCGAAGTCTGGCGAGTGCCGCCCTCGAGATCGAGGCCGGATCGCGCGAGTGCATCCTGGCGGCTGCTTGTGACCGCACGAGCAACGGCCCTCACATTTACTACCCGAGCCCGGGTGGCCCGGGTGGTCATGGGAGATCGGAGGACCCGGTCCTCGGCAATATGAATTTGGATCCCTACGCCGGTCTGGCCATGACCAACACCGCGGAGAATCTCGCCGCCGAGTCGGGGATAGGCAAGGAGGAACAAGATTCCGTGACGTTGGTGCGCTTCGCTCAGTACCAGGACGCCCTTGCCAACGACCGCGCCTTTCAGAAGCGGTACATGGCTCCGGTAGAGCTGAAGAGAGGCGAGAAGTCGGTTGGCTCCTTCGAAGCAGACGAAGGAGTGCATCCGACGACCGCCGAAGGGCTGGAACGGCTGCGCCCGGTGCTGGATGGCGGAACCGTCACGTACGGCTCACAGACTCACCCGGCCGACGGCAACGCCGGAATCGTCGTCTGCACGAGGGAGCGCGCCTCTCAACTCTCTCGAGATGTGAACCTGACCGTCCAGGTCCTCAGTTACGGCGAGGCGCGCACCGAGAAGGGCTTTATGCCCAAGGCGGTCGTTCCGGCTGCTCGCCAAGCACTGGAGCGAGCGGGCATCGACGCCGCACAGTGCGCCGCCATCAAGACCCACAACCCCTTTGCGGTCGCCGACATCTACTTCAGTCGCGAGATGGATGTCGCCATCGGGGACGTGAACAACTATGGCTCCCCCCTCATCTGGGGTCATCCACAAGCCCCGACAGGCATGCGGGCAATCATCGAGTTGATCGAGGAGCTGGTGATCCGGGGCGGCGGTTACGGATTGTTCTCCGGTTGCGCCGGAGGCGACTCGGCCATGTCCATGGTGATAGAAGTGAGTTGACTCTCCAGGCCAGATCTCAGATACGCTTGGCGTCTCCAAGAACTACCACTACACCAGGAGGATCCTTGAACGAGCGAAATCTTCTCATCAACCCGAAGGAGCTGGCACCTGCCATCGGCTATTCCCATGCCGTGCTCGCCCCTCCCGGTCACACTGTCTATCTCGCCGGCCAGATCGCCTTCGATGAAGAGGGCCAGATTGTCGGCGACACCTGGATTGAGCAGTTCGACCTGGCATTGTCCAATCTGGTAAAGGCGTTGGCCGGCGCCGGAGGTGAACCTGAGGATCTGGTGTGGATGCAGATATTCACGGTCGACGTTGCCGCCTATCGTGCCGCCCGACCCGACCTGGGCCCGGTGTACCGGCACCATCTTGGCCGCCACTTTCCGGCAATGGGTCTCTACGGAGTGAGCGAGCTCGCCGACGTCGGCGCCCTTGTCGAGATAACTGCGATCGCCGTCATCGGCGACTGAAGGTGATGTAATCGGTCAATGAACATTGACTGGACCCAAAACTGACCGTACAGTCAACTTTATGACTCGGACAGCAGTCGAGACGATGGCGGTGGATCACCAGCTAGCCGAACTGCTCACCACCCTCGGTCGTACCTCTGATGCCATGGTCGCGGTGGGTGCCGACATGACGATTGTGGCCTGGAACGAAGGCGCCACGGAGTTGTTCGGGTACACCGCGGACGAGGCACTGGGTCGGCCTTGTTACTCAGTGATGTGCTGGCGGGATCGGTGTGGGGACCCTGTCTGCGAGGAATGCAGAGTCGCTGCTCCCGGTGACGACGATGAGCTGACGCCGACCCGTGAAGTGATTGGGCTCACGGCGGAAGGAAAGACACTGTGGCTGAGCGCCACCACCATCATTCCGCCGATCGAGATCCGCCACCAGTGCCGGCTCGTGCATCTGGTTCGAGAGGTGTCTCTGCCGCCTGAGCTGGAACGCCTGGTTGTCGAGCGGCTGGCGGGGTGGAGCCTCGCAACCGAGGAGAAGACATCTGTCTTGAGTCGTCTGACACCGCGCGAGAATGAGGTCCTCCATCTGCTGACCGAGGGCCTGGACGGCTCGGCGATTGCCAGGAGTCTTTTCGTGTCACCCGCAACGGTGCGTAATCACGTCCAACACATTCTCAAGAAGCTCGAAGTCCACAGCAGAACCGAAGCTGTGGCCCTTGCTCTCCGCAGCGGGCGCTAGCCCGGCTGACCCGCCATGAGAGAAGCGGCCATGACCTCCAGGTCGTCCTTCGTCTTGCCCTCGAACCGGCGCCCGCAAACCGCGTCGTAGCGGTCACAGAGCACCCGACGTTCCTCTCCGAGGACCATGTCGTCTGCCATGTTGAAAAGAACGTTGTCTTCCTTGTCGATGTGGGCCCTGATGAGGTCGATGTAGTCGTCGGCATGGGCCCGAAGGGCTGACAGCGCGTTCTCGTCTCCCGATCTGGCACCACTTATCGTTTCGGCCATCCCCCGAACGGAGAGTCTTCCCTGCCGATGCTCACTGAGCATCACCGCTATCGGCCCTTCGTCGCCGGGCATCCCGTGCTCGATGAGCTCGGGAAAGAGGAGATCCTCCTCCTTGCCGTGATGACAGGCGTCGGCGAACAACCGAAAGAACGAGATGCATCGGTCGACCACATCGAAGTCCAGGTGTGATGCCGAACTCGTGCTGTTCAGTTTTTCGTCAAGGACGTCGACGACGCCCAGGATGAGCTGATGCTCGTCTCGAAGTATCCCCGTCGCCGTATCTGACCGATCGGCCATCATCGTTCCTTTCGTTCGTGCTCAGGCATTCGTCCACACCGGATGACGTTTCTCCATGAACGCCTTGATGCCCTCGACACCGTCGTGGGTCGGCAGCAGTTCTTCGAGGTAGAGACGCTCGGCCTCGTCGAGTCTTCTCTCGATCTCCGGGCGTCGCCGCTCTCTCACCGCCCGTGTTGCAAGGCGTAGCGAGAGAGCCGACCGGGGAACGAAGTGTTCGCCGACGAAGGCGGTGATCTCGGCGTCCAGTTCTCCCTCCGCCGCAATCAGGTTGACGATTCCAGCATGCCGGGAGTCCTCCGCCGTCAAACTGCGGCCCGTGAGGACCACGTCCTCTGCGGCCCTGCCGGACAACAAGGCGGTTGCCGCCGGGGGCAGGACTCCGAGCCGGATCTCAGGGACGGCCAGGGTCGCGCTGTCTTCCGCGATCACTATGCCGCAGGCGAGGACAAGTTCGAGACCACCCCCCAGGCAACTGCCCTGAACTCCGGCGACCGTAGGGTAGGGAAACCCGATCAGGTCACGGATGACACCACCGAGAGCGGCCAGCATGTCTGGTGCCCGCTCGGGGAGATGCTCTTCAACGCTGGCGCCGAAAGAGAAGTTTCTTCCAGCCCCGCGGAGGACCAGGACCTTGCCATTCTCGGCACCCGCAGCAGCGCCGATGGCTGGTCGAAGTTGGTTGCAGAGGGCGATGTCGATCACGTTTCCCGGAGCCTTGTCGAGCGTGATTGTGTGGACCGCTCCCTCTTCCGAAATGTCGTGACGGATCCAGATGTCGCTCACGAACTCGACGTGTGCTGTGGTGAGATCGCCCTGATGAGATCGTCGTCCCATGTTTCCCCGGCGGCGAGACGGCGGCGAAGGTCGATGAAATCGACTTCCCGGCCGACTTCCCTCGAACCCCGGTGAAACGCCTGGAAGCCTGCTTTTGCCTCCGTCATCATGTTGAGCGAAAGCCAGGCCCGGTTGGTCTCGCGGTTCGTGTCCCAGTGTTCGAGCTTCTTCTTCCGAAGCGACTCGGTCGTCTTCAAGGTGCAGTCAGGCATCGTGTAGAGGATCTTGGTGACCATGGAATCGACACCCTCGTCGAGCTTCTCGAAATCGATGGTCCCCGACTTCAGCAGCGTCTTGGCAGCGGCCATAGCTTCGCCTTCCCGCGGATTCCCGTGAACGATCTTGCCCCACTCGTCGAGGTAGCGATCAGTGATCACGAGGGGGTTGGCAACGAACTCTCCGTCGACCTTGAGCACGGGGAATATGTCGTTGACGAGGCCGAGACGGAGGGCCTCATGAGCACTCCACGGCTCGCAGAGGACACAGCTGGCCATGGCTTCGCTCCAGCCCACGTACAGGTCGAGGAAGTCGGTTGAGCCGCCATCCGGAGCGGAGCCGTGTTTGGGCCCGGCCTGGCCGAACCTGGCGAGGTCGGAGGCGAGCGTAAAGTCGCAGGCCATCCCGATCTCCTGTCCGCCGCCGATCCGCATGCCGTTCACCCGATTGATGACCGGCTTGTCGCAAGCGAGAATCGTGGAGACCATGTCGTTGAAGAGACGCATGTACTGCCGGTATTCGCCGGGTCGGCCGGCGTAGTACTCGGAGTATTCCTCGGTGTTCCCACCGGTGCAGAACGCCCGGTCGCCGGTTCCGGTGAAGACCACCGCCACGGCGGCGCGATCAACCGAAGCCCGGCGGAAGGCAAGGATGACGTCCTTGACCATTTCGGTTGTGTACGAGTTGAGCTGCCGGGGATTGTTCAGGATTATCCAGACAGCGTGCAGGCCGTCGACGGGTGCGCCGCCGCTGTCAAGCGCCGGGCGTTCCTCGTAGAGGATGTCGCTGAAGTCGTGGTCCGGGACCAGCTCGTGGTTTACGTAGTCCATGGTTGTATTGCCTTTCATGGGACGAGGATTGTTCGCCGGGGGTCGCTCCGGCCGCTTTCTTGTGCGAGGACCGTTGCGATGTCGTTCATCGGGACCTTGCGGGTGAAGGGAAGTAGGTCGACCTTGCCAGACGTGACCAGATCGATGGCTTCGGGATACAACTCGGGTGGGCACCCCCAACTGCCAAAGGCAGTGGCATCGAAAGCCATCAGGTTCGACAACCTGATCGAAACCTTCTCCCGGGTGAACCCCACCACGGCCAGCGTGGCTGCCGGGCCGAGCAAGCCAAAGGCGGTCTCCTGCCCTGCAGGAGTGCCGGAGCACTCGAAGATCTTCCAACCTGTGCGTGGCATTCCTCGCGAGCCTGCGTGGTCGCGGACCCGGTCCCGAACCTCTCTCGGTGAGAGGTCTTGCGCGTTCACGGTTCCGGCTGTCCCGTGCTCGAGGAGTGGATCGAGGCGGGAATCCTCTATGTCCACCGCCACGACAGTTGCTCCACTAGCTGCGGCGATCTGGCAGGCATAGGTCCCGACACCTCCGGTGCCGACAACCACGACGAAGCTCCCCTCCGAGACCTCCGCCCGTCGTACGGCCTGGAGCGGTGTCGTCACGGCGTCGGCTATCACAGAGAAGTCGGCGAGGTCGTAAGCCGCCGGCAGGTCTTCGACCGTGAAAAGACCGGCAGCCGGGACAGTCACATGGGTAGCGAAGCCACCGTCGAGATCGTTGCCAGGCATCTTCTGATTGCTGCACACGTTGCCCCGACCCGAGGAGCACATTTCGCAGCTTCCACATGGGATGACGGCTGACACGAGAACATCTTTTCCCACCCAGTCCCCGGCGTCGTCTCCTGCTTCCACTACGCGCCCGCTGATCTCGTGCCCGAGAACCAGAGGGAGGTCGGCTCGGGTCCCCACCGCTCCGTTGAAGAAGCCGAGGTCGGTGTGGCAGAGGCCACACCCGGCGACTTCGATGAGCACCTCATCGGCTCCAGGCGTCCGACCAGCACCCTCGGACCGCTGGAGAGGTTGACCGGGCTCCACCAGATGCCATGAGTATCGGTCGCCGTGCGGCGAACGCTGCTCAGACATCGTCCACCACCAGGTCACGCAGCGCCCGGACGACACAAACGGAGATCATCCACTTTCGGTAGCGCGAGCAGCTCATATCGGTGTTGTTCTGAGGCCGGAACGGCTGCGTAGCACCCGGTGGGCCTCGTCGTTGATCTGAATGGACAGCACACGCTCTGTCATCATCCGGTGGACACCTCAGGAATGGTGCTGCGGCGGATGAAGGCGGTTCCCTCCGCCAGTCGGCGGGCCGTGCGCTGGTAGGCGGCCTGTTCGACCTTCCACCCACCTGTCTCACGGCTGACTCGTGCTTGGACGCTCATCACGCCGCTCGTGTGGCCGATTCGAATCTTGCCCTCCCGTTTCTGTGTGGAAACGTCGTGGACGGTCGTTCCCGGAATGCAAGCAGCCGCGCCTGTGCACGCTCCCAGCGTGCCCGGGTAGGCCTTGTGGAGGACCGCCGGGCGACCGCCGACCACGCGGGCTACCAGGTCGATGTCCTCGGTTGCGACCCGATCTCCGGTGCCATAACTGGTGTAGGGAGCAGGTGGCGAAACGATCGCAGGCACGGGGGTGAGACCGTCGGTGGCCATGCCCAGCAACTTGGCAGCTGCTTCCTTCACCGCGGCAATGGTTTCGAGGTGGCTGTCGTTGACCTGGTCGGGCCCTTCGGTCCCGGTCATCCCGACTGCCTCGGCTCGAAGGAAGACAGTTAGGTTCGCAAGGTCGATGATGGTGGCTTCGACCGGGCCGATCGTTGTGTCAAGGACGTCCATTTCGTTGCCGGTTGGCAGCAGTGTTCCGGTGATCCCCCCGGCCGTCTGACTGAAGTCGAGGGCGATCGGAGCGCCCGTTCCGGGAACACCGTGAATCGAGTAGGCACCTTCCACCGCGGCGGTTCCGTCGACGACCGGGATGTCCGCCAGGAGGATGCGTCCGGTGTTCGTGTTGTGGATCCGGACGGTGGTGATTGGCTCCTCGGCGTCGACCAGCGCCTCATCGACGGCGAAGACGCCAACCGCCGCAGAGATGTTGCCGCAGTTGATGTCGTAGTCGACCACGGGTTCGGAGATGCTCACCTGAGCGAATGTGTAGTCGAGATCGGCGTCGGATCGGGTCGGCGGATCGATGATGGCCAGCTTGGAGGTGAGTAGGTCGGCGCCACCCAGGCCATCTACCTGACGAGGATCCGGGCTTCCGAAGAGCGATAGGATCACCGCATCCCGCACATCGTGATCTTTGGGGAGCATGTCTCCCCGGAGAAACACTGCTTTGCTGGTTCCGCCCCGCATCAGGACGAAAGGGAGCGGTGTCTGCTCGCCGCCCTCGTCGTTCAACGAACCAGGATCTGGACCGTGCACGCCGCTCCTTCGATACCAACGGCCTTGCCCCCCCGACAGTGGGCGAGACCCACTCTGGCGCCTTCAATCTGGCGAACGCCGGCTTCGCCGCGCAACTGCCTCACCAGTTCGACGACCTGGGCCACACCGGTGCCTCCGAGAGGATGACCCTTGCCAAGCAGCCCGCCACTCGGGTTGACCGGCAGACTGCCGTCGATGTCGGCGTCGCCACGTTCGACGGCAGCCGGATACTCACCCTGCTTGAACAACCCCAACCCCTCCACCCGGAGGACCTCGGCGATGCTGAAGCAGTCGTGGACTTCGGCGAAGTCGACTTCTTCGGGACCGATGCCCGCTCTTTCGTAGGCGTCCTGGGCCGTTGCCCAGGTAAGCGGTTCGAATGTCATTGATGTCGGCTCGACATCCACGGTTCCCGTGCGAAGCGCGGACGCAGTGAGACGCACGGCTCGGCCGTTGCCATATCTCTTCGCAGCCCGCTCGCTCATCACGATCACGGCGGCTGCTCCGTCGGTGACCGGCGAGCAGTCGTGGAGCCTGAGCGGATCCGCGATTGGACGCGATTCCAGCACGTCCTCAACCGTGATCTTCTCGCGGAAGTGGGCAAGGGGATTGTGCGCAGCATTTGTCTTGTTCTTCACGGGGATCAGCGCCAGCTGTTCCCTGGTCATCCCGAATTCCTCCATGTAGCGGGTGGCCCGCATCGCATAGATGGCGGGCATGGTTGCTCCGACGGCAGCCTCGGGATCACTCGGATCTGGGGTCAGCGCTCCTCTGAACCTGGTGGTGAGATGCTCGGTGCCGATGGCAACCACGACATCGTGCTCCCCGGCGCGAACAGCGAGCGATGCCTCCCGGATGGCGGTGGCCCCACTGCTACAGGCGTTCTCGACGTTGGAGAGCGGCAGACCGGCCAGACCAACCTGGGCAAGGATCCGTTGGCCAGTGACCATCCCCTGGAACACGTGGCCGCAGTAAGCGGCTTCGATAGCGCGGGGATCGATCCCGGAGTCACTGACGGCACCACGCAGAGCCTCCGCGCCGAGATCGGTGGCATCGCGGTCGGGATGCTTCCCAAAACGGGTCATGCCTACGCCGAGGATGTGGACATCACTCATTGTCAGTGTCCTGGGCAATTCCCTCTGCAGGGCTGAATCGGTAGCCGGTGAGCGGGTTCCCTTCCTCATCCTCACCGAAGGGCTCCAGCGACAGGACCATGGGCATCCCGATCCCTATCTCGTCTATCTCACATCCACTGATCTGACCCATGATGCGGACGCCTTCGGGGAAGTCTACGTATCCGAGGGCATAGGGGACCTCGAATGCAGGCGTCGATTGCCTGACCACCGAATAGGTGTAGAGCGTTCCCCGAGTGGAGAATCCAACCGTCTCCATGTCGTCGCTCAAACAACCTGAGCAAACTTCTCGAACGGGGAAGAAGTGGGCGCCACACGAGCGACAGCGGCTACCCAGCAAGTTTCCGGACCCGTCGGGCCGCACTTCCAGCTCGCCCGGGCGAAAGGACACTCCGACCGCCATTTCAGTCAATAGTCCTCCTTCATTGATCCGACGGCGGGCATCGGGCCGCACCAACCGTCCGGCCGTTCGGTCGAGTGTCCCCTCTAGCTCATGGTTCCGTCAATGGGTTACTGGCTCCATTTGCCTGATGCATTGGTGTCACGCGACCCCGAGGAGTGATGGATGAGTGATGTGTTCGCATCAGAAAAATGACACAGGAACCGGATTGTCACCCGGCTGAGACGCTGGAAATCTTGAACAAAGCCCAGCCAACCGACCGGCCGGACGGCTGAACCTGCCTAAGGAGACGACTTGGCACATCCAGAGACGACTCGCACCAAGGAAGAGGAGTACCTCCACGATTGGAATCTGATCGGAGAAAGTGAGATCCCCCGGCCCACGACCGTGGAAATCGACGACGAGACCCTGCGGGACGGTTTGCAGAGCCCGTCGGTGCGTCAGCCCAATCTGGGGGAGAAGCTAGACATCCTCCACCGGATGGTGGGACTCGGCATTCACGCCGTCGACATCGGATACGCGGGCGCCGGTCCGACCGTGCTCGATCACATCGTTGCGCTGGCAGAGGAGATCGACAACGAGGATCTTCCGATCGAGCCGAACTGCGCGGGACGAACCCATGCCACCGACATCCTCCCCATCAGCGAGGCACAGCAACGCTCCGGCGTGGCTATCGAGGCATGTCTGTTCCTCGGCTCGAGCCCCATTCGCCAGTTCGTCGAGGGCTGGGATGCCGACTTCCTCGTCAGCACTACTGAGAAGGCTGTGACACTTGCCCGTGACGAGGGTCTGGAGGTCATGTTCGTCACCGAAGACACGACCCGGGCCCGACCTGAAGTCCTCCGCAGGGTCTACACGACCGCTATCGAGAGTGGGGCGCACCGCATCTGTCTTGCAGACACGGTTGGGCACGCCACTCCCTGGGGGGTTCGGGCGCTTGTCGGGTTTGCCCGAGAGATCGTGGCCGACAGTGGCGAAGATGTGACAATCGACTACCACGGTCATCGTGATCGAAACCTGAGCGTGATCAATTCGCTCGCTGCCCTCTCCGCAGGCGCGACTCGGGTCCACGGGTGTGGCATAGGCATTGGCGAGCGAGTCGGAAACACGCCGATGGAGACGCTCCTGGTGAACCTCAAGCTTCTCGGCTGGCTCGACACCGACCTGAGCGGCCTGCCCGCCTACTGCGAGGCGATTTCGAAGGCAACGGACACACCGGTGCCGGCCAACAGTCCTGTTATCGGCAAAGCCGCCTTCGAAACGAGCACGGGAGTCCATGCCGCGGCCGTTGTCAAGGCGATGCGAACCGGCGACACCTGGCTTGCCAATCGTATCTACAGCGGGGTTCCTGCAGATGAGCTCGGGCGCGAGCAAGAGATCACTGTTGGTCCGATGAGCGGGAAGGCCAACGTGGTGGCCTGGCTGACGAAGCGTGGCCATGAATGTGACGAGGAGACGGTTGACAAGATCCTTGCCACGGCCAAGGCCTCCGATCACGTCCTCGAAAAGGACGAGATTCTCGGGCTTCTGAGCACCACGCACACTTAGGAGCCCCAATGCCCGTCGGATCCAGGTTGTTGCTGTCTGGCAACGAAGCCATTGCCCGTGGTGCAGTTGAGGCGGGTGTGCTGGTTGCGGTCGGCTATCCGGGGACACCGAGCACCGAGATACTGGAATCGATCGCGGATCGCGCAGATATGGAGGTCCGCTGGTCACCCAACGAGAAGGTGGCGTTAGATGTGGCTCTCGGTGCATCACTGGGCGGTGTCCGAGCTCTGGTGACGATGAAGCATGTCGGTCTCAACGTCGCCTCCGACACGTACATGACCGCGGCGTACACCGGCGTCGGGGCCGGTCTTGTCATCGTGGTTGCCGACGACCCCGGCATGCACAGCTCGCAGAACGAGCAGGACACCCGGGCGTATGCACGGATGGGAGGCGTCCCACTGCTCGAACCAAGCGACGCCTCTGAGGCCAAGGAGTACACCGCGATCGCCTTCGCTATCTCGGAGGAGTTCGACACTCCGGTTCTGGTCCGCACCACCACCCGCGTTTCACACAACCGCGGAGTGGTCGAGGTGGGTCCGCGGGTCGACAGACCAACGACGGGTTTCATCCGCGATCCCTCAAAATATGTCATGATTCCCAGCCACGCCCGCGCTCGGCGGCCTGTATTGCTCGAGCGTCTCGAGCGTCTCACCGACTACGTCGAGGCGAGCCCGCTGACAATCGAATCCGGCGATGGCGCCGGCTTTGGGGTGGTGACGACCGGCATCGCCCACCACTACGTTCGTGAGGTTCTTCCTGATGCCCGGATCCTCAAGCTGGGCATGAGCTATCCACTTCCCATGAACCGGATTCGGGCGTTCTCCGAGTCGGTCGACCGGCTCTTCGTGGTCGAGGAGCTCGACCCTCATGTGGAAGACGCAATCCTCGCAGCCGGCATCGCCGTGGAGGGCAGAAGCCTCTTTACCCGGATCGGAGAGCTGAGCCCCGATGTCGTTCACGGGGGTTTTGCCACAGCAGGGATCCTTCCTGCACAGTCGCCAGCCGAACCGGCTCCTCCTACTGTCGCCCGGCCGCCAGTGTTGTGCCCCGGGTGCTCCCACGCACCGCCGTTCCTCGTCCTGAAACGGATAGGAGCGGTCGTTACCGGCGACATCGGCTGCTACACGCTGGCCGCGCTGGAGCCTCTTGCGGCGATGGACACCTGTGTGGCGATGGGAAGCAGTATCGGCATGGCTGTGGGAATGGCTGCATCCGGCGGCGCGGGCGGGCCAGTGGTGGCGACTATTGGCGATTCGACGTTCCTGCACGGCGGTATTCCGGGTCTCGCCGACGCCGTCTACAGCCAGGCCAACATCACTGTGCTGATCCTCGACAACGGGACCGTCGCCATGACCGGCGGCCAAGAGCATCCCGGTACAGGGGTGACGCTGCAAGGCTCTGAAACGACAGCGGTGAATCTCGTTGCATTGTGCGAGGCGCTGGGTGTCCGCGACGTGAGAGTGGTCGACCCGTACGACCTTGCGGCCACATACACCGCCCTCGAGAGCGCAATCGCTCATGTCGGGCCTTCGGTGGTGATCACCAACCGGCCCTGTGTCGAAGCTCCGACAAAGATCCGGGACAGGCCATTTCAGATCATCTCCGAGGCTTGCACGGCATGTCAGGCCTGCATGACTCTGGGATGCCCATCGATCGTCTGGTCCGAAGAGACATATGAAGGCAGGCGCAAGGTTGTCATCGACCCGGTGACATGCACAGGTTGCACTGTGTGTGTCCAGCTGTGCCCGCCACTCGCCATCGTGGCGGTGCCCGATCGGGATGGTGTCGCAAGTGTCTGAGGGCTCGCGCGGTCTGCTGCTTGCCGGCGTGGGGGGCCAGGGAGTGGTGCTGGCGAGCAAGATCGTCGCCGACGCCCTGCTCCGCGCCGGTCACGACGTCAAGCAGAGCGAGGTTCACGGGATGGCTCAACGGGGCGGTTCGGTGTTCAGCCACATCCGCTGGGGACCCAACGTCGATAGCCCCCTCGTTCCTTTGGGAAGCGCTGAGGTGCTGGCCGCCTTCGAGTGGGCCGAAGCGCTTCGCTGGGTCCCATACGTACGGGAGGGTGGGGCGGTCCTGGCCGACATCCGCACTATCATTCCCCCCGGCGCCTGCAGCGACCGACGCTCCTGGTCGACGCGGTATCCCGACGCCGACGCGCAGATCTTCGATAGCCGCCACCTGAAGACCCGGCTGATCGACGCCGCGGCCACAGCCACCGAACTTGGCAACGTCCGGGCTGCGAACAGCGTCATTCTCGGGTCGTTGGCTGCCTTCCTCGACATCGATCTCTTCCACTGGGAGGCAGCCATCGAAGGGATGGTGCCCCGCGGAACGGAGGAAGTGAATCTCGCTGCGTTCCGCGCAGGACGCGAAGTGGCGGATGCGCGGTTACCCCGGCCGGCTTCGGCCCCGGAGGGTTTCTCCGGACCGCACGAGATCGACATCCGACACGATTGGTGCAAGGGCTGCGACATCTGTTCCCGGGTCTGTCCCGAGTACTGCCTGGAGCTGGACGTCAACGGCAAGCTGGCCGTGGTGAATGCCAAAGCTTGCACCGGTTGCAGGCTGTGCGTACTTCTCTGTCCCGACTTCGCCATAGAGATCCACCCTCCCCGAGCCCCGGCAGCTCTGGGTGCGCCGGTGTTGTCGCGATGAGCGAGACTCGGTTGGTCCAGGGCAACGAGGCCTGCGCCCGGGGGGCTCTGGCGGCCGGATGCCGTTTCTACGGTGGCTATCCGATCACTCCTTCGTCGGAGATCGCCGAGCACATGGTCCGGCTCCTTCCCGGGGTCGACGGGGTGTTTGTGCAGATGGAGGACGAGATCGCGTCTCTCGCCGCCGTCATTGGCGCCTCCCTGGCCGGATCGAAGGCCATGACCGCCACCAGCGGACCGGGGTTTTCGTTGATGCAGGAGCACATCGGGTTTGCCACTATGGCCGAGGTTCCGTGCGTAGTCGTCGACGTCATGCGCGGCGGTCCCAGTACCGGGCTCCCGACCTCACCGTCTCAGGGCGACGTGATGCAGGCGCGCTGGGGCACTCACGGTGACCACCCCGCGATCGTTCTCGCACCCTCGTCGGTGGGAGAGGTATTCGATCTCACGATCCGGGCGTTCAATCTGGCGGAACGCTTCCGCACCCCTGTCATCATCATTTATGACGAGATCATTGGCCATACCCGCGAAAGCGTCGTGCTGTCCGAATCAGTGGAGGTTGAGAGCCGGCTGAGCCCAACTGGCGATCCCGCTGCTTTCTGGCCCAAGTTGGCGACGGGCGACGGCGTGCCTCCCTTGCCTGCATTCGGAGACGGCTACCGGTTCCACGTGACCGGGCTGACTCACGACGAGCGTGGTTTTCCGACCACTGATTCAGCTGAAGCCGGGGCACTCATCACCCGGATTCATCACAAGGTCGAGGTCCATCGCGAGGAGATCTCCGAGGTGGAGACCTTCATGCTCGACGATGCGGACATCGCCATCTTCGCTTACGGGATCGTGGGCCGGTCGGCTCGAGAGGCGGTGCAGCGGGCGCGCTCCGCCGGTGTCAAGGTCGGTTTGATCCGGCCCGTCACGTTGTGGCCCTTCCCGTACTCGTCGGTAGCCGAAGTGGCCTCCCAGGTCGACACCTTGATTGTGTCCGAAATGAATCTCGGACAGCTCATCGGCGAGGTAGAACGCGCTGCCGCTGGACGAACTGAGATCGTCGGACACCTGCGCGCCGACGGCGAGCCGATCACTCCTACCGAGCTTCTCGACGTCGTCATGTCCGGCGGAAGGAGCCGACCATGACCGACGTCAAGTCCTACCTTCGCGATTGGACGATGCCGCATGTCCTCTGTCCCGGCTGCGCCCACGGGATCGTGCTCAGGGCCTTCCTGGAAGCGGTCGATCAGCTACAGCTCGACCGGGACAAGCTGGCGATGGTGGCCGGGATCGGCTGCAGCAGTCGATTGGTGGGCTATGTGGATTTCTGCACGCTGCATGGAACCCATGGTCGCGCTCCCGCTTTCGCGACTGGGCTCAAGCTCGCTCGCCCCGAGCTGAATGTCGTGGTGGTGACCGGAGACGGAGATGGTCTCGCCATTGGTGGCAACCACCTGATTCATGCCGCCCGGAGGAACATCGACATCACCGTTCTGTTGCTCAACAACTCGATCTACGGGATGACCGGAGGTCAGGCCGCCCCGACAACTCCCGAAGGAGCTGTCGCATCAACGACGCCCGCAGGTAACACCGAGCCGAGCTTCGATGCCTGCAAACTGCTCATTGGAGCAGGCGCCTCCTACGTGGCACGGGTTCTCGCCGCCACGCCCATCGAGATGACGAAGGTCATGGCAGACGGTATGAGCCACCGTGGTTTCTCATTCATCGAGGTAATCAGCGACTGTCCGGAGTACTACGGGCGCTACAACAACGTCGGTGGGGGCGCCGAGATGCTGACCTGGTTGGCGCGCCGTGACGCGGGCGTTGCCGGTCCGTTGTCCACCAAGAGTTTTGTGAAACATGTGCCCTCCTCGGCAACACCGGCCGGGATGATGACCGGTGTCCTCCAGCGCGAAGTGCGTCCGGTGTTTGCCGGAGTCCGAAGGATCGAGCCAGATGAGTCGTAGTGAGATCCGGATTGCCGGTGCGGGTGGCCAGGGTGTTGTCACGGCCGGCCGGATCCTCGCTGAAGCTGCGATCCTCTCCGGAGCCAACGCCACCCATAGTCAGGTCTACGGACCCCAGTCACGCGGTGGCGCCAGCCGGTCAGATGTCGTGATTGCGACCGGGGAGATCGGCTTTCCGCTGGCAGATCACATCGACATCCTCGTCGTCTTGAGCAGCGAGGCCTATTCCCGGTACCTGCCAGAGCTTGCGGACCACGGCCGCTTGATCGTCGACAGCCGGTGTGCCCCCGATTCACTCAACTCCGACGTCAGCCAGTTTCCGGTGGTCGACACGGCTCGAGCTGTCTCCGGCGGCCAGCTCGTCACTGGTGTGGTGGCTCTGGGTGCGCTCCAAGCTCTTGTGGAAGTCGTCGATACCCAAGCCCTGAGCCGGGCAGTGGAGGCCCGGGTTCCTCCCCGGCACAAGGCGATGAACCTGGAGGCTCTTCGCGCTGGGATGCAGCTTGTTGGCGTGGGTGCGACATGACCAAGACGCCCACCACGAGGGAACGTATCCGTCGGGAGGCAGCGGCTCTCTTCCGCGAGAAAGGGTTCAACGGGACAAGCATGGCCGAGCTGGCGAGTGAGGTGGGGCTCACCAAATCGAGCCTCTATCACCACTTCCCGAGCAAACAGGCGTTGCTTTCGGAGATCATCGAGCTGACGGTGAATCGGGTCACCCCTCTGGTGCAGAAAGTCGCCGAGTCGGATCTGCCGATTCGGGAGCGGTTGGCCAAGGCGGTGGCCCTCCACACTGTGGCTGCCATACGCGACCGGGATGCTGTCGCTTGTTTCATCGAGGAGGGCCGATACCTCGAGCCGGGCTTCATGGCGGTACATGTGGCCAATCGGGATCGTTACGAACTCACGTTCCGACGCATGTTCGAGGAAGGCATCAAGTCGGGCGAGTTCGAGGATCAGGATGTCGGCCTTGCTGCGAAGGCTGTCCTGGGGATGTGCAACTCGGTGATCCGCTGGTATCGGCCCGGTGGTGGTCTGACACCTGAGGAGATCGCATCGGAGCTTGCTCGTTTTGCTGTGCGAGGTGCGTCGCCTGTGCGAGAGGGTGTCACCTCCGGTCTTGGACACGCCACATGAGTGGAGCACTCGCGGGAATCACGGTGCTCGACCTGTCCCAGGGGGCTGCCGGGCCAACCTGTGCCATGCACCTTGGCGACCTGGGCGCGACCATTCTCAAGGTGGAGCCCCCCGGTGGCGAGTGGGGGCGGGGGTTGGGTCCTCCGTTCGTAGAGGGTGTTGCCGCGGCGTTCCTGGGTATGAACCGCAACAAGCGAAGCGTTGTGATCGATCTGAAGAAGCCAGGAGGGTCCGAGGTGGTCCTGCGGATCGCCGAGCGATGCGATGTGGCGCTGGAGAGCTTCCGGCCCGGGGTGGCCGATCGCCTCGGCATCGGTTATGAGGTCATGGAGGCTCGTAATCCCCGGCTGATCTACGCCGCGATCTCCGCGTTCGGACAGCATGGACCGTGGCGGGACCGTCCTGGCGTCGACGGAGTCGTCCAGGCGATGGGGGGAATCATGAGTGTGACCGGAACGGCTGACGGCCCACCAGCCAAGGTGGGTGTGCCCGCCGCCGACATGGCCGGTGGCGTGTACATGTCGATGACCATCCTTGCGGCTCTTGTGGCCAGGGAGCGAACAGGCCATGGGCAAAGGGTTGATGTCTCCCTGCTTGATTCCCTTCTGGCCTATCAGGTCGTGCCTCTCTCGATGTTCTTGGCCGGCGGACAGTCCCCGCAGCGATTGGGAAGCGCAGCTCCCTACGCAGCCCCGAATGAGGCATACCCGACTCGCGACGGGCACGTGATGGTGGCCGCCTACACCTCCAAGCGCTGGCCGGCGCTCTGCAAAGTGCTGGGCAAGCCGGAGCTGGCGAACGATCCGCGCTTCGACACCAACGAGAAGCGTGTTGAGAACCGCGCTGGATTGCGTGAGGTCCTGGAACCACTATTTCGCACCAGGAGCACGCCGGAGTGGATGAAGCTGCTCGACGACTCAGACGTCCTCTGCGGCCCGCTGCTGACGTACGAAGAGCTGATTGCCGAGGACCACGTCGCCGACGGGGACTCTCTGGTGACGGTCAAGCACCCAGCCATCGGTGAGATCCGTGCGCCGGTGTTCCCCGGTCGCATGTCGGAGACGAGCGGCGATGTTTCCGGGCCGCCACCGCCAATACCCGGCGAGCACTCGGAAGCGATCCTCGGCGAGTGCGGATTCGAGCCGGCCGAAATCCGAGAGCTGGTTCGCAGCGGCGTGCTGAACAGGATCAATGAACGGTGAACAGAGGAGTCGACAGTGACGAGTGAGAAAGCGAACATCAGTGAAGACGAACAACCGGTTCTCTATGAGCTCGACGGGGCTGTGGGGATACTCACGCTGAACCGACCCCAAGCGCTCAACTCCATGACAGTGGCGATGCTGGAGACGATGGCCGGAATACTCGATGAGATCGAGGACGATCCCGACACTCGTGTCCTGGTTGTGACCGGATCGGGGGAGAAGGCATTCTGCGTGGGCGCCGACTTGAAGAGTCGGGGGGCCGGGTTCGAGCCCGGTCTGATCCATGACCCGCTCGGGCTGCTGGTTCGCAGCGTCTTCGGCCGTCTCGAGAATCTTCACATGCCGGTCATCATCGCCATCCGCGGCTACGCCTTGGGGGGTGGTCTCGAACTGGCCCTCGCCGGCGATTTGAGAATCGCGGCAGAGGGGGCCCGGCTCGGCTTTCCCGAGGCCAAGGTGGGGAGTCTGCCGGGAGCCGGTGGTACCCAGCGAGCTACCCGTCTGATCGGACCCGGCTTCACCAAAGAGCTGATGTTCACCGCTGACCACGTCAGTGCCGAAGATGCGTTGCATATGGGTCTTGTCAATCGTGTGGTGCCCGACGATGACCTGATGGATGAGACGATGGCCCTGGCCCGGCGTATCGCTGACCGCGCCCCGCTTTCGCATGATCGGGTCAAGACGCTGGTCAATCGGGCCTCCGAAACCGACCTCGAAACCGGTTTGGAGTTGGAATCGACGAGTCATGCGGTCTTGCGCGCCAGTGAGGATCGCAACGAGGGAATCCAGGCTTTTATTGAGAAGCGGCCACCCGAATTCAAGGGACGCTGAGAGCAGAGGAGGTAGCGAAAATGAACGTGAAAGACAGAGTCGCCATCGTCACGGGTTCGGGTCAGGGCATTGGTGAGGGCATCGCCCGGACGCTGGCCGGAGGCGGAGCCCGGGTCGTGGTGAACGATCTGGTACCCGAGAAGGTCGACGAGGTGGTGGCAGGTTTTCGAGCTGCCGGCTTCGACGTCGTGGGCCAATCCGCCAACGTTGCAACCGCCGAAGGCGCCGAGGGTCTCGTCGCAACGGCACTGGATACGTACGGCCGTGTCGACATCCTGGTGAACAACGTTGGTATGGCACGAGACGCCTGGCTGGCCAAGATGAGCGAGGAGGATTGGGACACCGTCCTGGAGGTGAACCTCAAGTCCCAATTTCTCTGCTGCCGGGCGGTTGCGCCTCACATGATGGAGCAGAAATTCGGCCGCATCATCAACATCTCGTCACGCGCCTGGCTGGGTGGACCGGGTCAGGCGAACTACGCGGCGTCCAAAGGAGCGGTGATCAGCTTGACCCGTACGCTCGCGCTCGAGATGGCCCGGTATGGGATCACCGCGAATTGCATTGCCCCCGCACTCGTGGACACGCCTCTCTTCCGCGGGCTGAAGGAGGAGGTTCAGGAGCGTCTCGTCAAGACGATCCCTGCGGGCCGCGTCGGCACGCCGGAGGACATCGGCAACGCCGCGTTGTTCCTGGCCGCGGATGAATCCTCCTATGTGACGGGCCAGACGCTTTACGTCTGCGGCGGCCGAAGCCTGGGTGCAAGCTGATGGAGATCCCATGGGTATGACTCTGGCGGAACGCATCCTGGCCAGGGCTGCTGGGCGCGAGAGTGTGACGGCGGGGGAGTTCATCGTGGCTGATATCGACCTCGCCTTGCTGCACGACATCTTTGCAGCCCAGGTTTTCGACATGCTCCGCGAGGTAGGCGCCGACAACGTTCTCGAGCCGGACCAGACCGTGGTGGTGATCGATCACCTGGTCCCTGCCCCTTCGGCCGAAGCGGCGGCCATTCACCAGAGGATCCGAGAACACGTTTCCCGGCTGGGAATCACCGCCTTCTACGACGCCGGTGAGGGGATCTGTCACCAGTTGCTGCCCGAACGGGGCCACGTCCGACCCGGCATGCTGATCGTGGGAACGGATTCCCACACCACGACCTACGGAGCGCTGGGTGCCGGCGGCACCGGTGTCGGCACGTCGGACATGGTCTACGCCCTTGCCACCGGAAGACTCTGGTTCCGGGTGCCGGAGACCATCCGCTTCGAACTCACCGGTGACCTCTTACCGGCGGTCTCGTGGAAGGATGTGATCCTGTATCTTGCGGGGCGTTTTGGCGCAGACGTCGGTCAGTACCGTGCCATCGAGTTTGCCGGCCCTGCGGTGACGAAGGCCGATATGTCGAGCAGGCTCACGGTCGCCAACATGGCGCTGGAGATGGGAGCCAAATTCGGCCTGTTTGCCGCCGACGAGGTCACTGATGCCTACCTGCGGGACCACGGAGGCACCGGTGCGGGGCCTTTCGAGCCGGACCCTGATGCGAGCTATGAGGCCGTCCACGAGATTTCGCTTTCGGGCCTACCGCCACAGGTGGCGATGCCCCATGAGGTCGACCGGGTCGGGCCCGTCTCCGATGTCGAGGGTCTCACGATCAACCAGGCCTTCATCGGGTCGTGCACCAACGGACGGATCGAGGACCTGCAGGCGGCAGCCGAGGTTCTCGACGGGCAGCACATTGCCCCGGAAGTTCGATTGCTGGTCGTCCCGGCATCCCGAAGTGTTCTTCAGGAGGCCATGAGATCGGGTGTCCTGGCCTCGCTCGTCGATGCCGGTGCTTCGGTCCTTGCTCCGGGGTGCGGACCCTGTTTCGGGGGACACGGTGGGCTCCTCGGGCCAGGCGAGCGCTGTATCGGTACCCACAACCGCAACTTCATCGGACGGATGGGAAGCGCCGAAGCCGAGATCTACCTCGCTTCGCCGGCGACCGTAGCGGCGTCGGCCCTGGTCGGGAAGATTGCTGACCCCCGGCAGATGGAGACAACCAGTGGCTAACGACGACATGCTGACAGGCCGTGTGTGGAGATTCGACCATGACATCAGCACCGATGTGCTGTCTCCCGGTGCGTATGCCATCGATACGGTCGAGGTTCGGAAGACCCATACTCTGGAATCGGTCAACCCGGCGTTCGCTTCCCGGGTGGAGCCCGGTGACGTCATCGTGGCGGGCCGCAACTTCGGCTGTGGATCGAGCCGGGAGACGGCTGCGGAGAATCTGAAGGTCCTCGGCGTGGCCTGTGTTGCCGCCGAGTCACTCTCACGGCTTTTCATGCGCAACGCGATCGCTGTGGGGTTGCCGGTGCTCGTGTGCGACGGCGTTCATGGGGCTTTTGCCGATGGGGACGGTATCGAGATCGACCTTGCCTCGGGTCGGGTTGTCAACGTCGAGAGCGGTTCCTCTCTCCAGGGTGACTCACTGCCGGAGGAGATGCGCGAGATCCTCGCGGCCGGCGGCATTCTTGCTGTACTCAGAGACCAGGGTGGGAAATGATTGGCGTCCAGCCCGTTGATGCTGTAGCCGGACCAGCCGCACCGTTTCTCAGGCGCACCAGACGATGCTGCACCCTTGATGGAGAATCGAACCTCCCGTTCGGTGCTGTTCTCGAGCCGATCACGGGAGATGCACGATGTCGAAGATACGGGCGACCTCCTCGGCTCCCACGATCCTGATCGCGTATCCGGAGTGGATGATCACATGATCTTCGACCCTTGCGTCGGGCACCATCACCAGATCAACATCTCGCGTCTGCTCCCCATAGGAGACTATTCCCGGTATGGAACTGGTCGATGCCTTGCCGATCCACTCGATCCGACCGGGAAATGCGAGACACATGGCTATTCGTCCTCGAACGTCATCGAGTCGATTCTCACAGATCCTGCACCAGGATCTGTGATGTCGTCGGACATCTCGACGAACACTTCCACCCCGGCAAGGGGGGAAGCGTCTCGGGTGAGAAGACGCATGTACTCGGAGATGTGTCGAGGATCGACACCCGAGAGTGCACCCACGGTGAGGTTGATGCGGGACGCCCCCTCGGAGTGATCGGCACAGAGTGACTCGGCGTGTCGGATCAGATCCTCAACTATGCCGCGCTCATGCATGGTCGATCTCCGCAACGACTCGCTTCACTGCTTCCTTGACTTCGGGTGACATGGGAGCGCCCAGGTCTACATTGTCGGCTTCGATGCCGAACACCGTCAACTTGGGTGGCAGTCTGTCCAACACACGTGCCAGTTCGATCGCTTCGCCGGTCGCCAGGGCGTGGGTGGTGACGAACGATGAAGTCGGCAGACGATCTCGCAGACCATCGAACCGCTTGACGGTTCCCGGCTCTGCTCCGGACTTCATCGCATCGACGATCACCACGTCAGACCACCCCTCCCAGAGGTCGATCACATCGAGAGATCCGCCGAGACAGGTGACTGCGTCGACATTCCTCAGTCCTCTCGCTACTTCGATACCAGCGGCATCGTCACCCCGGTCTTCGGCTCCGATGCCGATGACCCGCCGGCTCATGATTCCTCCCGTTCGACTGTCAGGTCGAGGAAATGGGTAGCGCATGAGATACATGGGTCGTAGTTGCGGATTGCCTGCTCCAACTCCCATTGCAGGCGCTCGTCATCGAGATGTGCGTGCTGGGGCACATAGGCGCGAAGGTCGTCCTCGATGCTGAGCTGGTTCTGACTCGTTGGAGGAACGATGTGAGCGTCGGCGATCAGCCCCTGCTCATCCATTTGGTATCGGTGATAGAGAAGACCTCGTGGTGCCTCGGAGACGCCGTGGCCTGTGGATGCGACTGGCGCCACAGGCACTGAGGGCCGGTCCGGCTTGGCGTAGCCGTTGATCACCTCGAGGGCGCTCTCACAGGCGTGCACCATCTCGACTGCCCGGACGATGATGCTCTTGAAGGGGTTGTGACAGGTCCGGCCCAGACCGGCGTCGTGCGCTGCCATCAGGGCCTTGGTTGAGAGTTGGGGGCGATTGAGGCTGTAGCGGGCCATCGGGCCGACGTGATACGAGCCACCACCGATCCGCTGCGCATGCAGGGCGTTCGACCATTCGACATGGGTTTCCTCGAAGTGGTCCGGCCATTGGTCGGGGGAAATGTCGAGCCCGCGGTTGGAGACGATGCGGCCGTCGAGTATCCCGTACTCGTCGGGATGACGTATTGCGACGAACTCGTAGTCGCGCTCGAAGTCGGGGAAAGAGAAGCCGGCGACCCACTCGACGGTCTCCAAGGCCTCTTCCAGCCCCCACTCCAGATCGTCGACCAGTCTGTCAAGCTCTCCTCTGGTCGGGACGCGGTAGAACCCACCGACCCTCACGTTGATCGGATGGATCTCCCGTCCTCCCAGGACCGTCATGATCTCGTTGCCCAGTTTCTTCAATCTGAGCCCGCTGGCCACCCGATACCCGAAGTCATCTGCCATCTCGATGGCGCTGTCATATCCCAGGTAGTCGGGAGCGTGCAAGAAGAAGATGTGGAGCGCGTGACTCTCCAGCCACTCTCCGTAGTAGATGAGCTTGCGCAGTTGCCGAAGCTGGCCTCCGACGGTCACTTCGGCTGCCGCCTCCATGGCGTTGCATGAGCTCATCTGATAGGCGATGGGACAGATGCCACAGATTCGCGCTGTGATATCCGGTGCTTCGGAGAACTTCCTTCCCCTGAGGAGGGCTTCGAAGAATCGGGGTGGCTCGAAGATCTTGAACTTGAGATCCTGGACCTCGTCTCCTCGAAGCTTCAGGTACATGGCACCTTCGCCCTCGACCCGGGCGAGATAGTCGACTTTGATCTCGCGGTCACCCTTCATAGGCGGTGCTCGCTTCCCGATACTCGGGTGCGTTGGCATTGAACGTGCGCAGGGCGTGTAGAACATCTAGATCGTCCACGCCGAGGCGTTGCCATTGTTCGATCAGCGCAGCCACGTTGGCGGTCTCCGACGGGCCGTAGCAGCCGTAACAACCCCGGTTGAAGAGGGGACAGATCGCGCCACACCCGGCTTGGGTGATCGGGCCCATGCAGGGCGTGCCGTGGGCCACCATCACGCAGGGCGTGCCTTGGAGTTTGCATTCGACACAGACCGAGTGGCGGGGGATGTTGGGCTTGCGATCGTTGAGGTAGGCGTCGATGATTTCGATCAGCTGGCCTTTGGAGATAGGGCAACCGCGCAACTCGAAGTCAACGTCGATGTGGTCGGAGATCGGTGTCGACGTTTCGAGGGTCGAGATGTAGCCCGGGTTGGCATAGACGATCGAGGTGAACTCGGAGACGTCGGAGAAGTTGCGCAACGCCTGAATCCCACCAGATGTGGCACACGCCCCGATCGTGACCAGGGTCTTCGACATTTCGCGGATCTCGAGAATTCGCTGGGCATCGTGTTCCGTGGTCACCGATCCTTCGACGAGGGATAGGTCGTAGGGACCGTCGATGTCGCCCTTGGTGGCTTCGGGGAAGTAGGCGATGTCGATCTGCCTGGCGATGTCGAGAAGCTGATCCTCGCAGTCGAGAAGAGTGAGCTGACAGCCATCGCACGATGCGAACTTCCAGACTGCGAGTCTTGGACGGAATTGCTTCTTGCTCATAGCTCAGGAACCCCGAGACGGGCAGCGACTGAGGCATATGACATGACCGGGCCGTCGCGACAAATGAAATCGGAGCCAAATTGACAGTGGCCACAGAAGCCGATGGCGCACTTCATATTGCGCTCGATGCTCAAGTACATGTCGTCAGGGCTCACTCCGACATCCGTCAGCTCGCGGGCGACCACTTTCATCATGATCTCCGGTCCACACACCAGAGCGATCGTGTTCGAAGGGTCGAACGAGATCCGGGGAAGGAGGGTGGTGACGACACCGACATCCCCCCTCCAAGCGGGCGTCGACCGATCCACTGTCACTTCGACTTCGATGTCGAAGCGGCCCCGCCAGGAGTGCAAATCGTCTTCGAACAGAAGATCCTCCGGTGTCCGGACTCCATAGAGGACCGACAATGAGCCAAATCGGCCACGATTGGCCAGGATCTCGACAACAGCTGGTCTCAGGGGCGCCAGGCCGATGCCACCGGCGATGATCAGAACGTCTTTTCCTTCTGCCTCGCCTATCGGCCACCCCCGACCGTAGGGCCCACGTATCCCGATCTCTCGGCCGACTTGGACGTCGCACAGGGCGCGGGTGACCGCGCCCACCCGACGGACGGTGTGCTGGAGAAGGCGACCCTGTCCGGGATCTCCGGAAATGCATATGGGAACTTCCCCGACGCCGAAGACGTAGAGCATGGTGAACTGCCCGGGACGGAAGGACAACTCACGGTCACCGTCGGCTGCGACGAGAGACAGGGTCACCGTGTCGGCCGCCTCGGGACGGACCTCGATGACGCGAAAGGGTCGAGGCAGCATCGGGTTCGCCTCTGGAGTCCTGACCATGCCGGTCGAGGTGCTCACTTCACCTCGACTCGTAGAGATCCAACAGCTGGACCCTGGTGGAGTGGAGTCTCCTCACCGCCTGGTCCGCCACCATCTGGAGAACCCACAGCTTGAGTTGGGGGTCTTCCTCGCACCGCTCGCGGACCCGGACCGCATCGAAGACAAGTAGTCGAGAGTCCTCTGTCGTCCGCGCCGTCCATTTCCACTTGTATGGAGGGAACATCCAGCTGATCCCCACCAGCTCATTGGGGCCCAGCGACAGAATGATCATCGGCTCGATTCCCGGTGTCGCCAATTCCAGGCTGACCAGACCCTTCTCGACGATGAAGAACTTGTCGGCTGGTTGATCCTCCCTGAAAAGGATTTCAGATGCCGGGTAACTGGCTTCATCTACAATGGATGCGAGGAAATCAAAGTGCTCGTCCGAGAGTGAATCGAGCAACTCGGCCTTGTCGCGAAGTTCGGCTACGTTCATTACGTCTCCTTTGAGGTGGCCCGTATCGCAGCAACCTCCTCGGTTATGTCGATGCCAACCGGGCACCAGGTGATGCATCGCCCACATCCGACGCACCCCGATGATCCGAACTGGTCATACCAGGTAGAGAGTTTGTGCGTCATCCATTGCCGGTATCGGGCACTCGTGGACTCGCGAGCGGGATGTCCGTGAAGTGCGCTGAAATCGAGGCTGAAACAGCTGTCCCAGCGTCGACTCCTGGACGCCTGGCCCGTTGCGATGTCGGTCACATCCTCAGTCGTCGAGCAGAAACAGGTGGGGCACACCAGCGTGCAGTTGGCGCATGCCAGACAGCGTTTCGCGACCTCCTCCCACCTGGGATGCTCCAAATTCCGGGCCAGGAGCTCCTTCACGTCTGAGTTGTCCATCGACCGGCCCATCGAGGCTGCGGTGTTGTTGACTATGGAGTCGGCCAGTGCGATGTCGACGTCCGATGCGTCGCTGGTGGGCATTTCGGCCAGTACTCCCGCCCCCCTTTCGGTGGCGGATTCGATCAGGAACCTGTGCTTCTTTGAGTCGATCATCTCGGTGAGCACCAGATCGAAACCCGACGTGCATTTTGGGCCGGTTCCCATGGAAACACAGAAACACGTCCCGCCCGCGACCATGCAGTTGACTCCGATGGCGATGACCTGGCGCCGGGCTTGGGCGTAGGAGGGGTCGACATGATCGGTCGATGTGAAGACCCTGTCTTGAATGGCGATGGCAGCCAAGTCACAGGCTCGCACACCAAGGAAAGCGAACTTGGGTGGATCTGGCTTGTTTTCGATGAACCGGAGCGATCCGTCCACCACTTCGGCGTGCCACAGCAGCTCTTTGGGTGGGAACAGGTACTTCTTCCAGGACTGCGGTCCGACCGCGTATCCAAAGAGGGCTTCGTCGTCCCGTTCGACCAGCCGGTACTCAGCTGCCTCCTGTCGAGTCGTGAGACCGATCGGCAGGTCGTCGACCGAGTGGATCTCGTCGAGGATGATTGTCTGCTCGTGGACAGTGGGCCCCACGACCGTATAACCGTCCCCGGTGAGCCAATTGATCAGAACATCAAAATCCTGCCGGTCGATGACTTGAGGCTTCACGTCGCTGACAACGTAGTGGAAGAGGGTCCTCGACCATAGGGACAGATGGCCCTATAAGCCCTTCCATCCGATGGTATCTTCACGTTGAGCCATGGAGCGTGTCACCGAACCCAACTCGCGCAGAACCCAAGGGATGCTCCTGGCCGGAGCCACCGCGTTGATCAGTGGAGTCGCTGTGTTTGCGAACGGCTACGGGGTTAGGGCGTGGGCCGAGATCTCCGATCCGACGACCTACACGACATTCAAGAACGGGGCCGCGGCCGTGATTCTCGTGGCGGTGCTCGCCACGATTGGCGCCCGCCGCGGAGACCAGACTGCCCGGAGCCCGAAACGTCGCCGACAGTGGTTTGCCCTGGTTGTCGTGGCGCTGGTCGGAGGAGCACTGCCCTTTGTTCTCTTCTTCGAGGGCCTCGCCATGGCTTCTTCGGTCCAGGCAGCATTCATCCACAAGACGCTGGTCGTGTGGGTCGCCATCCTCGCGGTGAGCATTCTGCGTGAAAAGACTGGTCCACTCCAGGTGGTGGCAATCGGGCTGCTGGTCGTCGGACATGCAGTCCTTGCCAGGGGTTTGGGAGCAATCGAGTTGGGAATGGGCGAGCTGTTGATCCTCGTCGCGACACTTCTCTGGTCGGTTGAGGTCATCATCGCCAAGAGACTTCTGTCTGACATCTCCTCTCATACACTTGCTGTGGCCCGGATGGGCGGCGGTTCGGTCCTTCTCATCGGGTACACGTTGCTACGCGGTGGATTCAGCGGCCTGTCTGGTATCGGATGGGAGCATGTGATTTGGATTCTCGTTACTGGTCTGATGCTGGCGGGCTACGTGGGGACATGGTTCGCCGCGCTTTCCCGTGCGCCTGCGGTGGACGTGACAGCTGTGCTGGTCGGTGGCGCCATTATCACCGCCCTTCTCCGTGGTGTGGTTGCAGGGGCAGCCCTGCCCTCGCCGCTGGGGCTCGGTCTCATCGGTGTTGGTGTGCTTGTGGTGTTTCTGGGCAGTAACCGCCTTCGATTCCCCGGGCTGAGCTCGTCATGATCGACGGCGTCAGGCTGTTCGCCAGATACGCCTTCCCACCCAATTCGCTCGGTTACTGCGGGCCGGAGGACTCCGGGCTCCTGCCGGACCTCATGACCGAAACACCTGCGCTGGCCGGCGGTGAGCTTCGCCATGTGGCCGAGGGGTTCGCCGGGGCGTGGCCATACCTCTCCTTGATCGGGGGAATCGCCGGGCGCGATCCCCTCGACGCAATAGTGGTGGAGGCGTACTGGATCGGGAATTCACTTCTGGATCGGGTGGATCTGGCGGTGTGGGGCAACTCCCTCGACGACCGTTTCGCACGACGCGCCGGCACTGATGCAGCGGTCATCACCGACGCAGCAGCAAGGGGAGGGGTTCCTACCCACGCCTTCCACGTGTTTTGCGTGTACCCATGGGTGGGTCTGCTCCGGGGAGGGGCGACCGAACAGGCGCTGACTGTCATCAACAACTGTCGTATCCGATGGGGCACGATCCAGAAGCCGGCCGGCGATGACGGGTTTGTCGTCAAGTCGCGAGCTCTCACCTGGGACGGGCGCGTTCTGGCCTTAGGTCAGCCTGAGGATCAGTTTGTGCATGGTCCCTTCGACAGGAATGTGGTGATCGGCACCGGCGACACCGTTTCTCTGCACTGGGACTATGTGTGTGACCGGCTAGAAGCGCCGCAGCTTGCCGAGTTACAGAATCGTCACAATCACCACATGGCGCTGGTCAATTTAGAGACCAGTCGTCTCGACAAGGCATTGACCAGCTAGATCCCTCGTGCGGGGAGCCCAGAATGCGAGCTCGCAATGGGGTGCTAACGCTCTCCGGCGATCTGTTGCTCCAATGCATCGGTCAGTGTGGGAAGCACGTCCGCCACCTCGCCCACAATGCCGAAGTGGGCGTAGCGGAAGATGGCTGCGGCCGGGTCACGGTTAATGGCCACGATGGTTTCGGCAGAGCGCATTCCCACCACATGCTGGAGGGCTCCAGAGATACCGCAGGCGATATAGAGCCTCGGACGGACCGTGGTACCCGTTTGGCCGATCTGAAGCGACCGGGGGACAAGTCCGGCTTCAACCGCACCGCGGGAAGCAGCGACCTTCCCACTCATCTTGTGGGCCAGGTCCTCGATCAGGTGCCAGTTCGATGCGTTGCACCCGGCGCCGCCGGCGATTATCACATTGGCGTCGGCCAGTCCCACCTCAGTCCGCTGCAGCTGGTGCTCCAGGACATCGACTACGAGATCTCCATCCGATAGGTCCACGGACAGCCGCTCAACGCGGGGTTGCCGGGGTCTTGCCGTAGGGGGAAACACGCCAGGGCGGATGGTTGCCATCTGTGGTCTTGCCTCGGGGCAGAGGCAGGTGGCGAGCACCCCGCCCGCCATTGCGGGGCGAACCTGGTGCAGCAGGTTTCTGTATGTCGTGTTCTGTCGCTTCCAGTGGTCGACGTAGAGGTCGGTGCAGTCTGCCGCGATGCCAGTGTTCAGCATCGCAGCAACGCGGGGGGCCAAGTCGCGACCCGTGGTGGTTGCCCCGAAGAGGACGGCTTCAGGTTCGCGCTGCTCAATGGCGTCACGGATGATCCTGGTTTGGGGCAGGCATCGATAGGGGCTCAGCCGGTCGTCTTCGGCGATCAAGGCGACGTCGGCCCCATAGCGCGATGCCTCTTGGGCGGCCGTCTCGACATCGGAGCCGATGCAAACCGCGGCTACCCCTCCGCCGAGGTCCGGTGCGAGCTCGGTCGCTTTCGAGAGCAGTTCGGCTGAAACGCGGGCCAGGAGCCCGTCTCGTGTCTCGCAGACCACCCAGAGACTCGGCCGACCAAGGCGGGGCGGGAGCTCATCCTTCACGATGTGGTCGCCCTCTATCGGAGGAACCTCCTCTGACTCGACGGCCTCGCGAGCTCGCAACTCATCGACGAGATCGTCGTATCCGATGTCGACACCCACGAATTTGCAGTCCACCTTGGGCTTTGGAACGAGTTCCATGCGTGCCACCTTGGTTGGTGAGGCCTTGAGGCCCACAAGGGTGTCGTCCAGATCGAGGTCGGCTGCGGTGAGGATCTCGATCTGGGCAGAGGCACCTCGGCGACGTCCAGGGAGTGTCGGGTACCGTGGCGTGAACCCCGTTTCCGCAATGGTCACCAGTGCCGGCAAGGGGAGAGAAAGGATCTCGTAACCCCCTTCCACGATGCGACGCGCCACCAGCCTTTCGTTCACAATGTTCAGGTCTTCACAACCCGTGGCCTGGGGAATGCCAAGACGCTGGGCGACTTGAGGGCCAACCTGGCCTGTCTCACCGTCGAGGGCGCTGATCCCACAGAGAATGAGGTCGCATCCTCCGAGGTGGGCGATGGCGGCCGCCATGGCGTTGGCAGTGGCCCATGTGTCGGACCCGGCGAACAGCCGATCGGTGACGAGCACCCCTCGATCGGCCCCCAGTGCGACTGCCTGCCGCAGCGTCTCCTCGGCGCGGGCCGGGCCCATCGATACGGCCCAGACCTCGTCCGCCAGTTGGAGGGCAGCTTCCAGGGCATGGAGATCGGCGGGATTCGTTATCGCAGGCGCCGACGCCCGATCGATGGTTCCATCGGGTCTGGTGCCCACGATGCCGACACGCACGTCCGGCACCTGCTTGACGAGGACGATGGCTCGCATGCCGATCAGCGCCGATGACCCTGGTGGGTTATCCGGGTGAGTGTTCTCCGGGCTTCCACATTTCCAGAGTCGCGGACAATGCCCGGCGCGGATAGTGCCGAACTACCCGAATGAAATCGACCTGGCTGTCCCTTGCGATCCTCTCGGCTCCTGCATTAGATGAGTCCGAAGAGGTCCCAAATCTTGTGGACCACGAATACGAGGATGGTGACCCCTACAAGGTCGAGCACGATCCCCGTGCGAAAGATCTGGCTCGCAGAGTAGAGGCGCGTTGAGTAGGCGATCATCGTTGGTGGCGTTCCCACCACAAGAGCGAAGTCGATCGATGACGCCATCGCCACGACCACGACGAGACCCGTGACGCTGATGCCGAGAACTCCGGCGAGCGGAATGGCAAGCGGAATGAGGATGGCCGCCGACGCAGTGTTCGAAGCGAAAGTTGTGAGGAGCAAGGTGAGCAGCGCCACGGCGAAGATGGCGATCACCGTGCTCACCCCGACTAGTCCAGTGAGTTGGGTGGCGACGAAGTCGGACGTTCCTGTCTCGACGAGGAACAGGCCGAGAGTAAGGCCTCCGCCAAATGTGATCAGAGAAGACCATGAGATGCGACCCAGGTCCTCGGGGACGAGCGCACCCACGACGAAAAGAGCGATTGCCCCGGCCAATGCGACCACACCGGGATGGAACCCATGCAGGGTTTGGGTCACCCAGCCAATAGCCACGGCAACGAACACCCCGAGCACCACGATCTGGTCGCGGCTCGGTGCTCCGACGCGTCGACGCTCTGCTTCTGCCACAGCTCGCACTTCGCCAAACTGCATGGCGTCGATGTCGACGCTGCTTCGTTTCCATAGGTACCACCCCATGACCGGGAGGAAGAGGATGACCATTGGCAAGCCGAACGCGAACCACTCGACGAACGAGATGGTGTGACCGCCGAACGAGTCGAGAAACTCGATAGCGATTTGGTTCGCGGGTGTGCCAATGGCGCTTCCAACCCCTCCGATTGTTCCTGCATAAGCGATCCCCAGAACAAGGGCACGTTGAAACCCCGCGTGGTCGAGTGGTGTAGTCACTGCCAGCGCAATTGGGACGAGCACCGCTATTGCAGCTGTGTTGGACATCCACATCGACATGAAGGCCGCGAGACCGAGCATCGACGCAAAGAGCACCACCGGGCTGTGCCCTGCCCGGGCGGTGATCACAACTGAGGTGTAGTGATCGAGTTTGGTGCGCCTCATCGCCTCCGCCATCAGAAACCCGGCGAAGAACAACACGATGATCGGGTGGACGAAGGGTGCCGTCGCCTCTCCCGCCGTGGCCACTCCAGCGAACACCAGCACGACTGGAATTAGTAACGAGGTCACGAACAGAGGGAGCGCCTCGGTCACCCACATGACAACGACAAACCCGAGCAAGCCCAGCACCAATCCCGAATCGTGGGTTGGTCGGCGCTGAGCCTCCAAGCGTTGTTCTTGGTCATTCCAGCGGATCACCGGGATGAGTTCTTCCCGACCATCTCCGAGCGTTATCCGCAGCTGCACATCCGCGATGTCGGGCTGGATGATCGACCCCTCCTGGGTCACGACGATCCAGGCCCCGATCGGCTCATCGACAGGTATCCCGCTTGGGTAGGTCACGTCCGCGCGAATCGGTCCGGACTCACCGCTCAACCTCACCGGATCGATTTCTCCGACCAGGATCGGAGCTTCGACGATTTGCTCGCCCCGGTACTCGAGTGACATCGTGCCGGGTCCTTCACTCCAGTTTTCCGGCGCGAGAAGTCCTCCAACGAGCCCGGCCAGCAGTGCCAATGGCAAGACGATCAGGAGCCTGAGCCGGGAGGGCCGGCCCTGGCGGGTTGGCAGTGTGGAGTAAGTCAAGGCCTCGCTGGGCCGGTTCGCTGGGTGGCCCGTTAGGAGCAATGCTGCCACAGAGTCCCATGTGGGGCGGCGCTCGTGTGTAGGGATCGCCATCGACTCATACACAGCAGGCAAGATGGTCGTCTACTGTTGCGAATAGGTCGTCCCACCCACTCTGGGGTTGTCCGTTTCTGCGCTCGATCGCCTAGGCCCGTGACCCCAATAACCTGCCTCTCTGGATCGAGGAGATGCATGTCCGCAGAGGCTGTCAACTTTTACAACACGCTTGTGGCCCTGCTGGCTCTGGCCGCTCTCGCTATTGCCGCCGGTCTGGCTGTGTATCGAGTCGTCAAGGGGCCGGAGGCCGCCGCCGAACTCGGAAACACTCCGCTTTGGTTTGCCTGGCTGGTCGCCCTCGTGGCGACGGTTGGGTCACTCGTCTACTCGGAGGCGATCCACTTCGTTCCCTGTCGACTGTGCTGGTACCAGCGGATAGCCATGTATCCGCTCTCCGTGGTCCTCCTGGTCGGCGCGATCAGGAAGGAAGCCGTTGCCAAGTACTACGGACTCCCGCTGGCTCTTGTTGGTCTCGCCATCTCGATCTGGCATTATCTCATCCAGATGAACCCCTCTCTGGAAGGCGGATCCTGCGATCCTTTCAATCCCTGTTCCGCCAGATATGTCGAGATGTTCGGGTTTGTCAGCATTCCTTTTATGGCCGGCTCCGGGTTTACCCTGATCGCCGTCCTGCTGATCTTCTACGTGAGAGCTTCCAACCATGAATAAGACCATTCTTTGGATCATTGGTGGGGTTGTCGGGCTTGGCCTGATAGTTGGCCTGGCCTTCTCGATTGCCAGCGAGGAGTCGCTCGACGAGTCGATTGCCTTTGGCGAAATCACGGTTGAGGGTGCCATTCTCCCCTTCCTCGAAGATCCCTCCACCGACCCCGCCCTCGGGGCTTCTGCCCCGACGGTGAGTGGGGGTGACTGGAACGACAATCAGTACTCGATCGCCGCCGATGGCCGCCCCAAGATCGTCATTTTTCTTGCTCACTGGTGTCCGCACTGTCAGGTCGAAGTCCCGGTGGTCCAAGACTGGATCAACTCCGGCGGCTTGCCGAGCGACGTCGACATGTACTCGATCACCGTTCTCTCCGAAAAACTCCGACCAAACTGGCCGTCTCAGGTCTGGCTCGAAGACGAAGGATGGACCGTGCCGGTCATCATGGATGACGCCCAGAGCAGTGCCGTGCTGGCCTATGGGATGAGGGGAACGCCTTTCTACGTTGTCCTCGATGGCGAGAACACCAACCTTGGCCGGTTCTCCGGTGAGGTTGGTGTCGCCGGCCTGGAGGCGATGGTGCAGCTCGCCCAGGCGAGCAACTAGACCTAGGCCTCTAATGCTCGAATCTTGTCCAGTCGGCGGACGTGACGATCCTCCCGGCTGAACGTGGCCTCGATGAAGGTCTCGATGAGATCTTCGGCGAGGGCCTCTCCGATGACCCGCGATCCAAGACAGAGGACGTTGACGTCGTCATGCTCGACCATTTGGTGAGCTGTGTAGGAATCATGGGCGACGGCAGCGCGAATACCTCTCAGCTTGTTGGCGGCAATGGATGCTCCCGCTCCCGACCCACAAACAATTATGCCCCGATCGGCGCGTCCGTCGAGGACCGCTTGGGCAACCGAGGCGGCGTAGTCCGGGTAGTCGACGGGATCGCTGGTATGGGTGCCCAGGTCGTACACGGCATGACCCGATTCGGCGAGCCAGGAGGCCAGATGCTCCTTGAGGTTGTACCCGGCGTGGTCCGAGCCGACAGCGATTCTCATGACCGGTGGCAGAGTAGCCAAGAGCGATGGTGCAGCTTGGTCACCTGGTGACAACTACATTCGCCTCAATGTCGACAATCGTTGTTGAGGGTGGCCGGTCTCTCTCGGGCACCGTAGGGATTCTTGGTGCGAAGAACGCCGTGCTCAAAGAGATGGTATCGGCGCTGCTCGCCCCTGGCCGGCACCGGCTCACCAATGTTCCATCCATCGTGGATGTCGAGTTGATGTGTCAGGTGCTCGAGCACACCGGCTGCAAGGTCGATCAGGGGGAAGGTGAGCTCTGGGTGGTTGTTCCCGAAGAGCTCAGACCAGAAGCCCCGATAGACCTGGTGCGTCAGATGCGGGCCTCCATTGTCATTCTCGGTCCGCTGCTGGCTCGATGTGGCGTTGCACGCGTCGCCCTCCCCGGAGGTGACGATCTCGGCTCACGTCCAATTGAGTGGCACATGAGCGGGCTCGATCAAATGGGTGTCTCATTCGAACTGGTACATGGCGAGTTGGTTGGCTCGATCGACGGCAAGCTGAAGGGCACGGAGATAGAACTGCCATTCCCATCGGTGGGCGCCACGGAGAATCTTCTGTTCGCGGGGGTGCTTGCCGAAGGCGAAACAGTGATTGTGAATGCGGCGAGGGAGCCCGAGATCGAGGACCTGATCCGCCAGTTGACCGAGATGGGGGCCGATATCTCAGGCGGGGGCACATCTCTCGTGACGATTCGGGGCGTCGAAGCACTTCACCCAGTTGAGCATGAGGTCATCCCGGACCGTCTCGAGGCCGGCACTTTCGCTGTCGCTGCTGCTATTACAAACGGCGATGTGACCATCACCGGGTGCCATCCAGATCATCTGAGGATGGAGCTTCGCAAGCTCGAGGACGCCGGTTGCGACGTTGAGCGGGGCGACGGCTGGCTTCGGGTGAAGGGCCCGGATCGTCCGACACCGGTGGACTTCTCAACCCTTCCCTTCCCCGGCTTCCACACGGACATGCATCCGCAGATGGTGGCTCTTCTCTCTCTGGCATCGGGCACGTCGGTGGTCACCGAGAACCTCTACGACGCCCGATTCCGCTATGTCGGTGAGATGGCCCGAATGGGCGCCGACATCTCGATCGAAGCTCAACATGCCATCGTCCGTGGCGTCGACCGGCTCTCTGGCTGTCCGGTGCTTTCGCCCGATATCAGGGCCGGCGCGGCTCTCGTGCTGGCCGCGTTGAGAGCGGACGGCGTCACCGAGGTAGGTGGTGCCGACCATATCGATCGCGGCTACCAGGACTTTGCAGGGCGTCTCGCCGCCCTTGGCGCTTCTGTCGAGAGAAGCTGACAACTCCTTTAGACTCAGGAACAACATCTTGAAGACATCGGTTTCCAGGTACATATGACAGAAGCGACTCCAGTATCAATTTCTCCGTCGACGGTTGTCGATGGCCCCATCGATGAAGACAAACTCGAAGAGGCTCTCAACTACATCCGTCCCGCCGTTCAGGCCGATGGTGGCGACATCGTCTTGCTGGGGGCCGACGATGGGAAGGTGAGTCTCCAGATGGTTGGCGCCTGTGGTGGTTGCCCGTTGTCGATGATGACTCTGAAGGCCGGAATCGAACGCATCCTCATGGATCGCGTTCCCGGAGTTCGTGAAGTCGTTGCCTCCGCCGATGCTCCTTCGACGCTCGATGGGGTGGCCGAAGGCCTCGGCATAACGCTGCCTTCGCTGTAATCGTTTTACTCGTAGGCTCTTCGCCGAATGGAACCATCTCTCGTTGAGGCCGTCCGCTCCGGCGATCGCAAGGCCCTCGCCCGTGCCATAACACTCATCGAGAGCGGCCAGCCGCTCGGCGAGGTCGGTGACCGCCGCACGGCAATCGTCGGGATCACCGGTCCTCCCGGGGCGGGGAAGTCGACGCTGATCGCGGTCCTGATCGAGATGATCAGGGACAAGGGTGAGACTGTCGCAGTGCTTGCAGTCGACCCATCGAGCCCCCTCACGGGCGGAGCGATTCTGGGCGACCGCATCCGGATGCAGGCTCATGTCGATGATGACGGCGTGTTTGTGCGGTCAATGGCAACAAGGGGTCATCTGGGGGGTCTCGCCGAAGCATCCTCCGCCGCGATTCGACTCATGAGTTTGGCCGGCTTCGACCGACTCATTGTGGAGACGGTCGGAGTGGGGCAGTCCGAGGTAGAGATCATGGATCTTGCGGACGCTGTGGTACTGGTCGTCGGCCCTTCCTGGGGTGATCAGATTCAGGCAGACAAAGCCGGAATCGTGGAGATCGCAGACCTATTCGTGGTCAACAAGGGTGACCGTTCGGGAGCGTTGGATGTGAAGAGGGCCCTGAGGGAGGTGGCGGATGCCAGAGGAGCGAAGGTCCTGGTGACGACGGCAACCTCCGGTGACGGAGTCGACGAGCTTCTTGCAGCCATCGAGAAGCTAGTGGGCTCCTAACTCCGCCTGCGCCGCCGCCAGCCGCGCCCCCTCAACACGTGGTGGGCTGCACGACACGTAGTCGAGGCCGAGTCCGTGCGCGAATGCGATCGAATCCGGATCGCCACCATGTTCTCCACACAAACCAAGCGTGAGGTCGGGATTGGCGGCTTTGCCCTCGGTGCAAGCGATGCGCATCAATCGTCCCACACCTTCCTGGTCCAGAGTTTGGAATGGGTCCGAGGGAAAGATCCGCTGTTCGATGTAATCGTTCAGGAACAGCCCTTCGGCATCGTCCCGGCTCAAGCCGTATGTCATCTGGGTGAGGTCGTTGGTTCCGAACGAGAAAAAGGCCGCAACCTCGGCTATCTCTCCGGCTGTCAGCGCGGCGCGGGGAAGCTCGATCATCGTTCCAATCGGGATGTTGTAGTCCCGCCCCGTTTGCTGGCTGGCGGAGGCGATTTCTTCTTCAACAAGCTCTTTCATTCTTCGCAGCTCCTCAACCGTGGAGACAAGGGGGACCATGATCTCGAGGACAGGATCGCCGCCTGCGTCGAGTCGTCGCGTCACAGCTTCGACTGCGGCCCGAGCCTGCATTCGGTAGAGCTCGTTGAACATCAAACCCAGCCGAACGCCCCTGAGGCCCAGCATCGGGTTGACCTCTTCCCACCGCGCGACCTGCTCTGACATGGCCATGAGGTCGTCGATGGGACGCCCGGCCCGCACTCTTCGCAGTGCTTCTTCTTCCAGCTCCAGTCGTGAGGGAAGAAACTCGTGAAGTGGCGGATCGAGCAGACGAATCACGACCGGCAGGCCGTCCATTGCTTCGAGGATTCCTTCGAAGTCACCAACCTGGAGACGTTCTAGCTCTTCGAGGGCTTCTGCCCGATCTTCCTCGGAAAGAATGATCTTTTGCACTACCTGAATGCGCTCACCCATGAACATGTGCTCGGTGCGAGCGAGACCGATGCCGCTCGCTCCACGCTTACGGGCCTCGGCAGCGTCGTCGGGAGTGTCGGCATTGGCTCTGACGCCCATCGTGCGAATCTGGTCTGCCCACTCGAGGAGCAGGCTCAGATCGGGCAGCTTCTCGGGAGCAATCAGCTCGACCCGGTCGGTGTATACGGCCCCTGTTGTCCCGTCGATGGTGAGGAAATCTCCAGCAGATATGTCTATCTCGCCGACCTGCGCCAGTCCGGCCGCAACGTCGACAATGAGGTTGGCGGCCCCTGTGACGGCGGGCTTGCCCATACCCCGCGCCACCACGGCGGCATGTGATGTCTTTCCCCCGTGGCTTGTCAGGATTCCGGCGGCCGCAGCCATTCCGTGGATGTCGTCAGGAGTCGTCGACGGACGCACGAGGATCGAGTCTTTCCCGGCTTTGGCCATCTCAACTGCGGCATCGGCGTCGAACACGACGACTCCTGTTGCTGCTCCCGGAGAGGCTGCGACGCCTGTGAGGATTGGCTGGACGTCGGAATTCGGGTCGAGACGCGGCCGATGAAGTTGTTCCAATGAAGAAGGTTCTACGCGGGTGACGGCGGTCGCTCTGTCGATCAGACCTTCGTTTGCCATCGTCACCGCAAGCCGCACCGCGGCTTCGGCTGTTCGCTTTCCGGACCTGACCTGCAGGATGTGGAGGACGTTCCTCTCGATGGTGAACTCGATGTCGAGCATGTCTTTGTAGTGCTTCTCCAACCCGCTCATGGTGTCCAGAAGCTGGCTGTGGCACTCCGGGTGGAGGCCGGACATCTCATCGAGAGTCATCGTGTTTCGTATCCCGGCAACGACATCCTCCCCCTGGGCGCGCGGCAGATAGTCGCCATAGGTGACACGGGCCCCGGTCGCGGGATCTCGCGTGAAACAGACCCCGGTGCCGGACTCGTCGTCGAGGTCACCGAAGACCATCATCTGAACGTTGGCGGCAGTTCCCAGCGAGTCGGGGATGCGGTTGATGCGCCGGTATTCGATTGCACGCCTATTGGTCCACGAAGTGAAGATGGCGGCGATGGCGCCCTGGAGTTGTTCACGAGGATCGGTGGGAAGCTCACCTGGACGCTCCTTCTCGACGATCGCCTGAAACATTCGAGTTGCCGTTTCCAGATCCTCGGTATTGAGCTCCGAGTCATCTTTCACCCCTCGTTTCACGCGGAGTGTCGACAGGATGTCCTGGAACGGTTGGTCATCGAGGCCAAACACCACGGTGGCATACATCTGGACGAATCGTCGGTAGGCGTCCCAGGCAAAGTGCGGATTCCCCGACCAATGGATGAGGGGTTCGACCACGTCGTCGTTGAGACCGAGGTTGAGAACTGTGTCCATCATCCCCGGCATGGAGAACTTGGCGCCGGATCGCACCGAGAGAAGAATCGGATCTGGCCCTGCGCCGAAAACCCTGCCCGTTGCCTTCTCCAGCCTTGATATCGCAGTGTCAACATCGGTCCAGAGTTCGGGCGGGATCTGACCGGCGGTCATCGTCTCCCGGCATACGTCAGTGGTGATCGTGAACCCCGGCGGAACCGGCAAACCGAGCTGGGTCATCTCAGCGAGTCCAGCGCCCTTCCCGCCCAGGAGATCGCGATCAGAGCCGTCTGCATCTGAGAAGTCGTAGAGGTATGGCAAGACAGCAGATCATATGCCCCGGCGGATCGGTATAGCCTCGCCGGCCGATGACGGTCTACTTCGCCCATGCCACGAGTTTCTGTGGAGCCGTTTGGAGACCGGTCATATCTGGACTCGATGGCGTCGAGTGCGTCACATGGGATTTCGCCGGACACGGCTCAGGACCGACGCTGGATCTGCCGGTCGATTGGCGAGTGTTTGGTGAGCAGGTTCTCGATGAGACCGCTCCCGGTGGTATCGGGGTGGGTCACTCGGTAGGTGCGACCGCGATGACGATGGCCCAGCTTGCCGATCCCAGTCGATTTCGGTTCCTGGTCTTGATCGAGCCATCTGTCTTTCCAGGACCACACGGCCGACAGGAGAACACCTTGAGTGCGTTCACCCTGAAGCGAAAGAGAACGTTTCGCTCGCGTGGAGCCGCCAAGGACAACTTCGCATCTCGGGAAACGTTCTCAGATTGGGTGCCGTCCGCCCTGGAGGCGTACGTTGAGTGCGGGCTGGTCGGTGAGGGTCCTGTTGAACTTGCCTGCAACCCCGAGATCGAAGCCGACATCTACCGGGCCACCAACGCCCACGACACGTGGGAGCGACTCGGTGAAATCGAGATTCCGGTGCTGATTCTCACCGGCGAGACCTCCGATCCCATTCCACCCGGATTCGCACGCGAGCAGACGGCCCAGTTCCAGCGTGCCGGGCTGGAGATCGTCCCGGGGGCCGGGCATTTCCTCCCAATGGAGAAGCCCGATCTCGTTGCTGACCGGATTCGCCGGTTGGTCGCTGCGTTTTGAGGTCGTTGGTCCGAAGGCGGGGGCGGCTGCCCCTATGTAGGTCGGGTGTCGGCCAGGTGTTTGAGCCGGGGGTGTAAGTTTGGTTTGGGTGGCGGGTAGAGGGTCCGGTCGGGTTTGCGAAACTGGAAGTCTCCACCAGGACCGGTGGTGATAGACCAGCCTTGTTCGTGAACAAACCGGTGGTGAAACCCGCATAACAGGATCAGATTGTCCAGATCGGTGGTCCGCCTTTCGACCAGTGGACAATATGATGAACCTGAAGTTGGTGTTGTCACATCCGGGGAACACACAGGTTCCCCCGTCGCGATGATGAACCAACCGTCGTAACCATCCCGGAACCGTCCGTGAGTTACGGCCGACACCGATTATCTGGGATCCGTCGGTGATCACCGTTTCAAGGACACAGTCACAGGAGAGTCGTCTTGCTGTCTCGTTGGGGATGAGAGCACCACTACCGAGTTCGGTGACACCACCATCCTCTGTGATCAGAGCTTCCAGGTCGGCGTGAACGGTGATCTGAGGCGGAGCAACTGTTTGGTCTCCGGTAGTGGCACACACTTCCACCAACCCATCCGCCATCCGCTGGGAGTAGGCGTCGAAGACACCGGTTTCAAGATTAGGGCCGATCTTGTCGGCCCGGTCCGGATAGCGGTTTCTACTATTTCCAGCTCGGCGTTGGGTAGATGAGCAGTCAGTCTCCCTGAGGAACCATCCAACTGACGTTGTATCCACAGGGCACGCACCCGGTGAGCCTCCTGCTCATCTGAAACGGTAGGAGGGTCCGCTCTCGACGGGCTTTGCGGTCCAGCAGAGCGTTGGACAACCCGAGAGCCTCTTCGATCAGCCCGGCTTCGGTGTCAGCAGTGGCCATACGAGAAATCGCATCGACCTGGTCGAGAGAAAGGTCACCGGAAGCGAAACGGGCAGACAACACAGGAAGATCGGCCAGTCTGCGGGCAACCGAAACCAGTTGCCGTGCCGTGGAAGGACGTAGCCGAAGTCGTGCCGCCACCCAGTCAGTCAGACTGCGAGCACCATCGCTCATCCAGGTCTGGCCAACGTCGGCCGCCTGAATCAGGACACAAAGTTCGGCGGAAGAAGCAGCATGCAATCCGCCGAACTGATCGAAACCCCGGTCGATCTCATCCGCGGTGGCTTGAGACCAATCCATGTATCGAACATACGTTCGATCAGATAGAAAGTCAATAGGTTCGGACTCAGAAACCAAGAAAAATCTCAGAAACTTCAGGAATCGGCCCTATAGATGAGGCCTTCGTCACCGGCGACCCAGGTCGTCATCCGATCGCTTTCTATTTCGACCCGGAATCCACCCTCCAACGCGCTGATGACTCGACTGTCCTGGGAGGCAAGCTCTGCGGGGCAATCGCCATTGGCGGCGAAGTTGGTGAACTGCACCTCGGCTCCGGAGGTCACATAACTACCGACGAGTGTGCGACAACCCGTCGACCCGATGAAGGAGCCGTCGGTGAAGAGCTCGAGGGTCGCTCTCTCGCCGGATACCGACGAAACGGTGCTGCCCTGAATCAAGGAATCGAGAACCCATACCGTGCCGGTTAGATCCGCCGCAGGCACCGGCTGGAGCTCGGCGAACACCATCTCCGTCCGGGACCCGCTCATGACCAGTTTCCCATCGATTGTCTCGGCTGCCTCGACGTTGAAGAGGGCGGACATATAGGTCCGCTCGGATGTCATCACCTCGTCGGGAAAGCAGGCCATCTCGGTGATGGCAAACTCCGTGATGGAGAAAAGTCTCCCGGAGACTTGATATATGCCTCCGTATCCATTGCACGCGGCGGTTCCGGTGATCTGAGCACCTTCCATGGTCACCGTGATCGGATGGGAGGCAACCATGGGGATGGGCACGCCATCGAAGGTTCCTGTCTCGAGCTGCCATGCCCCTTCGAGACTGCTCGCCGAGGCAACGCACGCTGTGATCACCAACGCCACGAAAGTGATTAGGGCGATTCTCCTCATTCCACTTTGACGTGTTGTGCCCCTCATTCGGTTTCAGAGACTTATCGCGGCGCCGGCTGCCAGGACAACTCCTGTCCACAGATGGAGCTTGGCGGTGAGTTTCAGCGCTCTGATCAATGCCATTCCATCGGTCTTGGCGTTGATGATCCGGACCGGTCCGGCGGCGAAGGGAGCGAGCAGTGCGGCGAACATCGTGGTTTGTGGTGTCCAGCCGACCAGGGCGAACAGCACGATCGACGGGAAGGAACCGTAGACGAGGGATGCAAACAGGGTTCGTGTCCTATCCCGGCCAAGGATCACCGCGAGAGTTCGTTTGCCCGCTGTCTCGTCGGTCTCGATGTCCCGGTAGTTGTTCACCACCAGGATCGCGGTGACCAGCATCCCGACAGGGATGGCCAGAAGCCATGCCGACAGTGGGGCAGTCATATCGTGGACGTATCGGCTTCCAACCGTGGCCACGGGACCGAAGAACACGAACACGAAGACCTCGCCAAGTCCCCGGTACCCATATGGAAATGGCCCGCCGACATAGCCGAGCATGGCGACCACCGAGGCAACACCAATGATGAGGATCAGAGGGCCGGCGATCAAGGTCAGGACAATTCCCGCCACACCTGCCACTCCGACAGCAATCCAGGTTGCGGTCCACATCTGTTTCGGGGTGATGACCCCGAGTGCCACCATCCTCGGTGGTCCCAACCTGTTCTCCGCATCGGCCCCACGCTTGGCGTCCGAGGCATCGTTGGCGAAGTTGGCTGCGATCTGTAGAGCCAGCGCGCCGGCGAGAGCCCAAGCAAAGGCATCGACCCTGAATACTCCGTCACCGTTGGCGAGGCCGGCGCCGACCAGAACCGGGACAATCGCGGCCGGAAGTGTGTGAGTTCGGGCGGCCGTCTTCCAGGCCTGGAGGCTGGTCAAGAGCTCAGTAGTGCCAGGGGAACTGTTTGAAGTCGGCTTCCCTCTTCTCGAGAAACGAGTCCCGGCCTTCCTGTGCCTCGTCGGTCATGTAGCCGAGCCTGGGTCGCCTCGCCGGCGAAGATCTGCTGGCCGACCAGACCGTCGTCGATCATGTTGAAGGCGAACTTGAGCATGCGCTGCGCTGTCGGGCTCTTGGCTGCAATCTCGGCGGCCCACTCCAATGCCACGGCTTCCAGGTCGGCATGGGGGATCACAGCGTTGACCATGCCCATCTCGAAGGCCTCCTGAGCCGAGTACTCGCGTCCGAGAAAAAAGATCTCCCGAGCCCTCTTCTGACCTACCTGTCTGGCGAGGTAGGCAGATCCGTAGCCGGCGTCGTAGGAGGCAACATCGGAGTCGGTCTGTTTGAAGATGGCGTGTTCCTCCGAGGCCAGGGTCAGGTCGCAGACCACATGGAGACTGTGCCCGCCACCAACCGCCCAACCGGGTACGACGGCGACAACCACCTTGGGCATGAACCGAATGAGGCGTTGTACTTCGAGGATGTGAAGCCGACCGACCCGAGCCTGGTCAACGGTTTCTGTCTCTTCGCCTTCGGCGTACTTGTATCCGTCCTTGCCTCGAATCCGTTGATCGCCACCAGAGCAGAAGGCCCAGCCCCCATCTTTTGATGAAGGTCCGTTCCCGGTGAGGAGAACGCAGCCGACGTCCGTGGTCTGTCGGGCATGGTCGAGAGCGACATAGAGCTCATCGACCGTGTGTGGTCGGAAGGCGTTGCGCACCTCGGGACGATCGAAGGCCACTCGCACGGCACCGACCTCTCTGGCGCGGTGATAGGTGATGTCCGTGAAGTCGAATCCGGGAACCTCGTCCCAGGCTGATGAGTCAAAGATGTCAGAAACCACGAACCGAGAGGATACGGGCCAGAATCGTCTTGTGATCGAATGGTTGAGTCGCATCGACCCTGATCGACCGTTTCTGAAGACTGTCGACAGCGTCTGGAGCTATGGAGAGACCCTCTCTGAGGTTGCACGACGCGTCAATAGCGAGGTCGCGACACTCCATCCCGGATTGGATTCCGACTCGGTGTTCGACTGTCTTGCCGCCATCGCCGGCGCCGGGGCTCTGGTGCTTGGCCCGGGTGTCGAGGCGTCACAGCAATCCGTACCCGTCGAAACGGCTCTGGTGGTTTTCACCTCCGGCACCGGTGGCCGTCCCAAAGGCGTCCGCTTGACGATAGACAATCTCGAAGCCGCTTCGGTCGCCTCCACCAAGCATCTCGGTCACGACGGGTTCGACACCTGGCTGCTGGCAATGCCGCTTCATCACGTGGCTGGAATATCCATCCTGGTCAGATCGATATGGGCCGGGGGGTCGGTGCGTCTGCTTGCGGGCTTCGACCCGGAGACCTTCTCTTCTGCTCTGCGGGAGGATGCGACGATGGTCTCGGTGGTGCCGACGATGCTGCACCGGATCCTCGAGCACGACGCGGGGCCGTACCAGGGTCTACGTGCGGTTCTTGTCGGTGGGGGTCCGATTCCGGGCGGACTACTCAGAAAGGGTGCAGAAGCAGGGCTCCCTGTTCTACCCACTTACGGAATGACTGAGACATTTGGCCAGGTGGCGACTCTCAAGCCGGGCTCACCGCTGGAGAGTCGGGCCCATCCACTTCCCGGGATCCGACTTCGCATCGAGCCGGACGGCCGAATAGCCGTGAAGGGTCGTCAGTTGTTTGCTGGATATTTGGGTGAGCCAAACAGAAATGACGATTGGTTCATCACCAGCGATCTTGGCGAAATCGACGACGACGGGGCTTTGAGTGTCAGCGGGCGTGTTGATGCTGTCATCGTCACCGGGGGAGAGAACGTCGACCCGGTACGGGTCGAGGTTGAATTGCTGGCCCACCCCGGCGTCGACGATGTGGTTGTGGTTGGCATCCCCGACGAGGAATGGGGTGAGATTGTGGGAGCCGCCTATGTGGGGTCTATGACAGAAGACGAACTGTTCTCCGATCTAGCTGACCGCTTACCCCGTCACATGGTTCCTTCGAGGTGGGTGATGGTGGAGGCGATTCCGAGGACGGCTCTAGACAAGCCCGACCGTTCAGCCGCTCGGGCACTCCTGGTGGGTTGAGACCAACGAGGGCTGATATCAAGGACTTGAGGGGCATTGTCCGCGACCAGCAGAAGTTCTATGTGGGCACCGTGGTCGGCTCCATGACCGCGTTGACTGCGATCTTCTCCCTGGTTGTCGGGATGCTTCGCTGATCAGCATTCGTCGCGGATGCCTACGAGTTTCGCGAAATCCACACAATCGAGCAGTCAGCCAAGTTCGCCGCTCGGACTTTTCTGGAGGGATAGAGTCCCCTTCTCTTTCTTCAACCCCCAAGCCCCGATGATGGTGGCAACCACCATGATCACGGCAGCTATGCCAAAGATGGTGTGCAACCCGGCTACCTGCGCCAACGGACCGGCCGCCGATGCACCGCCGTCAGGGAGAACGCCTCCATTGGCGGCAGCGACACGAGCGGCCCAGATTGATCCGAGGACGGCGATGCCCACAATTTGCCCGAGAAGCCTGGTGAGGTGGAGAAGCCCGCCGGCGACACCCGTGTACTCGGGTGGGACGCTGCCCATGATGGCGCTGTTGTTGGGAGACTGAAAGACCCCGATTCCTATTCCGTAGGGCACGGCAAGAACCGCGAAGTGAATGGCAGTCGAATCAGTCCCCAGAGTTAGGAAGCCGAAGTAGGAGAGGGCGATGACTGACAACCCGATGAGGGTGAGTCTCCTGATCCCGATTCGGTCGGAGAGCGTGCCCGACAGAGGTGAAACGACACCCATCATCAGGGGCGCCACTCCAAGCAAGAGGCCCATGGTGAGCACATCAAACCCGAGGACACCTGCGAGGTAGAACGGCAGCAGGATGAAGGTGGCTGACAGACAGACGAACACGAGGACACCGGTAACAACACCCACAGTCAGCATTGGAGTTTTGAAAAGTCGGATTTCCAGCATCGGTGACTCGACCTTGAGCTCGACGAGGACGAAGGTCGCGGCTGCTATCGCGGCAATGGCGAAGGCGAGGAGAATCTCGGGAGATGCGAATCCGGCTTCTTGTCCGACGGTCAGCGCAAGGGAGAGGCTGAAGAGGGAAACGCTCATCAGAAACGCCCCAACGAAATCGAATGTTTGGCCGGGCACCGGTGCTGTCTTCGACACGTAGCGGAGAGCCATCCATGTGCCCACGATTCCGACCGGGATGTTCACCAGGAAGATCGCTCGCCAACTGAACGTCGAAATCAGGATCCCACCGAGTACGGGGCCGGTGATGATTCCAATAGAGACCGCGGTCATCACCCATCCCAATGCCTTGCCACGTTCCGATGTCGGGAACGCCTCGACGAGTATCGCCGAGCCCAGGGCGAGGATCATCACGGCGCCGAGTGCCTGCACGACCCGAAATCCGATGAGCCAGGAGATGTCGGGAGCGAGTCCGCACACCGCGGAGGCGATGGTGAACACCGAGAACCCGGTCGCATAGATCATCTTCTTGCCCACGACGTCGCCGAGACGACCCACTCCCAGGGTGAGGGTGGCGATGGTGAGGAGATAGCCGAGCGAGACCCACTGGATCACGTTGAATGTCGTGTCCAACTCCTCGACGATGGTGGGAAAGGCGACATTGACGATCGATCCGTCGATCGTCGCCAAGAGAATCCCTACCGAGACGGTGGCTAAGACGAGCCACTTGCGTTGCTGGTCGACCGGTGGCGTCTTGTTCAAGCAGCAACCGTACCCAGGTGTTGTTCCCAGGTCCGCGCCTGGACCTTTCCCTTCTTTGTGTGAAATCCGAACAAGGAGGTCTTCACCGGACGCGTCTTGTTATCAAGATTCCCTCACGCATCGGAGTCACCGTGGTCTCGAAGTCCGGATCCGCAGCGACGAGACGATTGAACTCGTCGGTGCCGTATCCCTCGTCGATCCAGCCCTGACCGGTGCCGTAGACATTGTCGGCAACCAACAGACCACCGACCGCGATCATCGGCTTGACGGCGGCGAAGTATTCGACGTACTCGCTCTTGACGGCATCGATGAAGACGAAGTCGAGAGCTTGCTCACCAAGACGTTCTCGGAGGGTGGGCAATACTCCGAGGGCCGCTCCGCGAATGACCTCCACTTTGTCGCCGACACCGGCCTGGGCGAACTCGGACTCGGCAAAGTCGGCATGCAGCTCTTCGTATTCGACGGTGATGAGTTTCCCGTCGGGCGCCAGCCCATGGGCGATCCAGATTCCCGAATACCCGGCGAGGGTGCCCAGCTCCAGTGCCAGGCGACCCGGAGTCAGGGAGACGAGGATCTTGAGAAGCTGTCCGACATCTGCGGAGACAGCGATACGTGGTAGGCCTGCTGCAACGGCACGGTCCATCAATCCGTTCATCTGTTCATCCTGGTTTCCAAAGACCTCCCTGGCGTAGCTGTTGAGGAATGCCCAGCGCTCTGGTGTCATTGTCATGGGGCCAGGCTACGTCCTCAACGGGTGGGGGTTTCTCCCATCCTCACCCTTGGTTGATGATGACCGCCGCGACCCAAGAGGAGATGGCGTAGCCAGCTATGAAGATGAACTGAAGCCCGGTTGAACCGAAATCGAGACAGTTGAAGTTGCCGACCGCTTCGCATCGGCTCTCGAGGCTCTCTGAACCGGCGGAAACCAGAGCGGTGAACAGCCCGATGACTCCGGCTGCGATGAGAAACCGGCGAGTCGTCTTGGTGCGTCGTTCGCGCCGGGCCACTACGAACAACGGAATGCCAAGGGCCAACATGAGTCCGGTAAAGAAGAAGAACGCGGAGAAGAACACTGCCACAGCGCCTCCCTTCGTCGTGTCACCGTATCAGACGTGAACACCTGATCCGGGCAGACGATATCGGCAGAACGGTGGTGACCGCGAGTAGGCCACCACGCGTACTGCCGACTTCATCAGACTCACCGGCAAGCTGTACATGCAGCTGTCCAAACTCGGATCAGAGATCTTTCGGACTGCTGTCGGGCGCCTCTTTCCCAATGTGCGTGTGCTCGAACAGACTTCCCAGGAGCTTCTTGATGTCAACCGAGGTTGAGACCCCAACCCGACCTGTCTTGTTGCTGCTTGTTGACATCAGCGGGTACACGAAGTTCATGGTTGAGCACGACAAGGAGCTTCGCCACAGCCAGACAATCGTTGGCGAGCTCCTGGAAAGCCTGATCGATCAGGTCGATGTTCCGTTGCGCATTTCTTCTATTGAGGGTGACGCTTTGTTTCTCTACGCCGTCAAGAGTGGAGATGAGGAAGTGTGGCGCCGTCGGGGAGCGAGTCTCATAGAGCGTCTCTTGGGACTGTTTCAGGTGTTTCCCAACGACTTGTTGAGCTTGGTGCGTATTCGGTTTGCAACTGTGAGGCGTGTCGTGTGGTGGGCAACCTGAAGCTCAAGATCGTGGCCCACTCGGGTGAGGCGATATTTGTTCACGTCGGCGAGTATCCGACTCTGTCCGGAGTGGATGTGATCACGGTTCATCGCCTCGCCAAGAACTCAGTAACTGAAGATCAATACATGCTGATGACCGAAACGGCTTATCAAGACCTTGGGGCACCGGCCGGGGCTGACATAATCGAAGGCACCGAGGAGACGGACACAGGCACGTTCAAGACCTTTCTGTTTATTCCAACCGTCGAAATTCGATCGGACGATGACTACCTCCGCTCGAGGTTCTCCAGCGACAATCCTGCAGTCCAGATTCTTCGCGACGAGATCATTCGTGAGTACACAGATGTCGCCCGCGATCCGTACCGCGGGTACCACTTCAACACCGGGAGGAAGGCCCTCGCGACCAATCAATATGAGGATGAGTGGTTTGAGGGGTTCAACGAAGACGTGCTCGCATCGTTCGCCGGCACCGGCAATCCGTTTTCGACGGGCATGCCCAAAGATGGTGAGTACGTGATTGATCTCGGTTCTGGTGCCGGCCTTGACTCGTCCATTGCTGCCAGGGCAGTGGGTCCGGCAGGTCATGTGATTGGTGTTGACATGACCGAAGCCATGCTCGAGAAAGCTCGAAAAGGGGCGGAGCCTCTCGGATACGACCAACTGGAGTTCCGTCAGAGATACGCGGAGTCGCTTCCCGTTCCAGACGGATGGGCCGACCTGGTGATATCCAACGGGACTCTCAACCTCACGCCTGACAAGTCAATCCCCTATGCCGATGTATTCAGAGCCCTCCGCCCTGGTGGTCGAATTCAGATGTTTGACATCACGGTGCAACGCCCGATCTCGGACGAGGCGAGACACGACATCGATCTCTGGACCAATTGAATAGCCGGGGCTCTGCTGGAAGCAGAGCTAGAGGCCACCCTCGCGGCCGCCGGTTTCACGGATTTCGAAGTCACTTGGCGTGAGAACATCTTCGAGGGCGCGGCCCGTCCTCGAAAGGAAGTGGCTATCTGGGGTACCCGAGGGGTCAACTTTCATGCCACAAAACCTGAATCCTGACCGACATCGAAAAGGAGCCTCAGTCATCGAGACTCGGCCGCCGGCGCTGTTTCCTTGACATTGGACCGCGCTACTTCTTCGCCAGCCATTGAAGGGCTTCTGCCCCATTCTGATGTTGAGAACGAGAATCGTTCGAGATCACGTCAGTGTTCCGGTGCCGATGGAATGCTCAATCGTCGAGGGTCGGGCGGCGTCGTTGCTTCTTGACATCCGAGCGCGCTTTCTTCTCCGTCAGCCGCTTGCTCTTCGATGCCCGGGTTGGCCGTGTCTGTTGCCTTGGTTTGGGGTCGGCGAGAGCCTCTTCGATTCGCCGGGCTAGGCGTTGACGGGCCTTCTCCCGGTTCTGACGTTGCGATCGGGAGTCGCCTGAGGTCACGTCGATGACATTGCCAAGTCGCAATGCCAGCTTTTCTCTCAACTCCGGTGGGAGTGAACTTTCATCAACACGAAATCGAAGACGTACCGTCGTCTCGTTTCGATTGGCATGTTGGCCACCGGGACCACCCGAGGTCTCGAACCTCTCCTCCAACTCGGCTCCGGGGATTATCCAATTTCCGACCTCGAGGTCGTCCATCGTCAGCCCTCGTCGTAGTACTCGGTCCCGAGGTGAGTGATCATCTCCTCACCCATCATGTGGCGGAGGTTGTTCTTCAGCTTGGTGAGCTGGATGAACAGGTCATTCTCCGGGTAGAGACCGGTGGCGGTCTGAGGGCTCTTGAAGTAGAACGACAGCCATTCCTGCACGCCGCTTTTGCCCGCCCGAGCTGCCAGATCCATGAACAAGGCCAGATCGAGAACGATCGGTGCCGCCAGGATCGAGTCCTTGCAGAGGAAATCGACCTTGATCTGCATCGGATAGCCGAGCCATCCGAAGATGTCGATGTGGTCCCAGCCCTCTTTGTCATCTCCTTTTGGCGGGTAGTAGTTGATGCGTACCTTGTGATAGAGGTCGCCATAGAGACTCGGATAGACGTCGGGTTGGAGAATGTGCTCCAAAACGCCGAGCTTGGAGACTTCCTTTGATCTGAAGCTGTCGGGGTCGTCGAGAACCTCACCGTCGCGATTGCCGAGAATATTGGTGGAGAACCACCCTTTGATACCGAGCATTCTCGCCTTGAGGCCGGGGGCGACCATGGTCTTTATCAGGGTCTGACCGGTCTTGAAATCCTTGCCGGCTATTGGCACTCCTTCCTGAGCGGCGAGCTGAGTCATCGCCGGGATGTCCACGGAGAGATTGGGAGCACCGTTGGCAAACGGGACACCCATCTTCAAGCATGCATAGGCATAGACCTGTGAGGGCGAGATCTTCGGGTTGCTGTCCTTGAGTCCTTGCTCGAACGAGCCAAGTTCGAGGTGGACTTCGGTGGGTTCCTCGTAGGCCTCGGTGGAGCCACACCAGACCGCCACCAGTCGATCGACCTCTTTCTCGGCCCGGAAACGATCGATGTCCTCCATGAGAGCTTCGGCATCGTCCATCAGAGTCCCGGTTGACTTCTTGACCTGGTCGACCCCGTCGAGGTTTCTGACCCAACTGGGTGAGAAAACGGCTGACATTGGCCGTACTGCCCGTAACTCGTCGCCGATGCCTTCGATGTGGCGAGCGTCGAGGACCCCGGCCTTCATCGCCGCGGTGTAGGCGTCATCGGAGTAAGGATCCCAACCACCAAATTCGAGGTCGTCGAGACCTGCAAGGGGAACGAAATCCCGAATCAACGGGTTGCGCTCGTCGGTGCGTTTTCCCAGCCTGATGTGCGCCATCTGGGTAAGAGATCCGATCGGCTCGGCGTATCCTTTGCGAGCTGCCATGACACCGGAGATGAAGGTGGTGGCTACCGCACCCATCCCCGGGGGTGAGGACACCGAGCTTTCCCTGTGGGGGGGTCAAGGTTGGTTCTGACATGAGGCCTCCTGGAGAAACACGGTATCGGAGTTCGGCGTTCTCCGGTGAATCGGCCACCGTTAGGCTCGGTCCGTGGATTCTCCTCCCGACTCGCTAGGCCCCGGCGTCGATGTGGCGCTCCTCGCAGACGCGGTTCAGGCGGTGCGTGGCAAGTTGTTCATCCTCGGTGGGGGATGGGACACGCTTTGGGTTCAGAGATTTCCTGCCAGACATCCCAGCCTGGCGATTGGACTGCGACTCCGGGTTCCGGTTTCCTGGGCCAGCGACAGTCTCAAACTCTCGGTCGAGCTGCAAGACGCCGACGGTCACCCCCTGCTACCGCGCCCGCTCTCCCACGACATAGCGATGCCGTCGAGCACGCAGCATCCGCCCAACGCATCCGACTTCGGTCTGATCCGTTCGTTCACCTTCAACAATCTGATGTTCGAGAGCGAAGGCTCCTACTCGTTTGTGATCTCCGTGGATGACGAGCCGGTCTCCAGGCTTCGATTCTCCGTGCGAGCCCGCGTTCCCAGAACCCAGCCGGAGCCGGACTAGGACAATCTTCGCCTAACCCGGTGTTTGCATAAAGTTGATACCCTCCCATACCGTTACATGGTCTTTGGGGCGCGCAAACGGTCCCGGTCTTCTTCCAGAATCCCACGGAGGCTTCATGCTGTTCAGAATCATCACGCGGCTGACTGCGTTTGTCGCGACGTTGGCGGTCGGTTTTATCGTGCTTGTCCCCGCGCCGCCGGCACAAGCCCACTCTGATGCCAGTCCGCCGTTTGAGATTCGGTTCCCCCAGGAGACCGACAAGACGAACTTCTCCGACGATTGGGGCGCGCGCCGATCTGGGGGTCGCAGGCACATCGGAACGGATCTCATGGCGGACGCCAAGATGACCGAGGTGTACGCCGCTGCCGACGGGGTTGTGGTCAAGTTGAACGAGAGCCCTCGAGCCGGTCGTTATCTGATCATCGAACACGCCGAAGGGTGGGAGACCTACTACATCCATCTCAACAATGACGGCGTTGACGACGACAGCGGCGAAGGCCCATGGACACTGACCGTGGCGCCAGGTGTCGAGGAAGGCGCCTTGGTCGAGGCCGGTCAACTCATCGGTTGGGCAGGAGACTCGGGCAACGCGGAGCACAACTCACCGCACACCCACTTCGAGCTTCGTTTCAACGGACGACCGTTGAACCCCTATCCGTATCTCGAAGCCGCGTTCGAGCGGGACCATGCGGACCTGCTGCGGAAGATACAGACCCTGCTCAACCAGATTGACGGTTCTGTTCAGATCGTCTGAGCGTCGTCCAACGCAACGACCTTCTCAACAAGCTCGGGATCGTCGGGATCCACCGCGGCGACCTCCCTGGTTTGAGTTCGTGGGTGTTCAGCGTGTGAGACCCATATGACCCGGGTCACCTCCGAGTTGGCCACGGCTCTTGCCCAGCCGCGAAGAACATCGTCGACGGTTTGGGCGAAGGATCGCTCCCGGTCGTCCATGGCTGCCTCGACGATGAGTATTGCCGAGAAACACCGGGTAGATGCTGTCTCCACATGACTCTCGTCAGAGACATCACCGAGGGCTACCTTGAAGCCGCTCCTCTTCAATTTCCCACAGACGCTCTCATCGGAGACGAACGCCCTGATCTCACGATCCGGCTCAGCCAGGCCATCGAGGATGGCCTGACCGGCGGAAGTGTCTGCACCTACAACGATCACCGGCACGGCACGAAACCTACATGATCATGAGAGTTCTCCCCATCGAAAACGGTCGAGTACAATCCCACTACCGTGATAGTGTTAATTCCTGGGGTCCGGTTGTCGAAGCCCCAAAACAGTTCCTTTGGAGGTGGGTTTCCATGGCCACAGTCGACATTGATCTAGGCGGCTACCAGCTCGGCTGGCACGACGAGGTCAAACTTGCTTTCGAGCCTCGCAGGGGATTGGACGAGGACGTCATTCGCGACATGTCTGCCATGAAAGGCGAGCCCGAATGGATGCTCGACTTCAGGCTGAAGTCGTATCAGCGATTTCTCAGCAAGCCCATGCCCAAATGGGGTGGAGGTGGTGCCCTGGACGACATCGACTTCGACAACATCTACTACTACGTCAAGCCAGAGGGTGAGCAGCAAAAGGACTGGGACATGGTTCCCGAGTCCATAAAGGAAACGTATGAGAAGCTCGGTATCCCCGAGGCCGAGCGCAAGTACCTGGCGGGGGTTACCGCGCAATATGAGTCGGAGGTTGTGTACCACCGCAACCGTGAGGATCTCGAGGATCTCGGTGTGCTCTTCACAGACATGGACACCGCACTGCGCGACTACCCGGACATCGTCAAGGAGCACATGGGGACGATCATCCCGCCCAGCGACAACAAGTTTGCCGCACTCAACTCGGCCGTTTGGTCCGGTGGCTCCTTCATCTACGTGCCGCCCGGCGTTGAGGTCGATCAGCCTCTGCAAGCCTACTTCAGGATCAACTCCGAGAACATGGGTCAGTTCGAGCGGACCCTGATCATCGTCGACGAGGGCGCCTACGTGCATTACGTCGAAGGCTGCTCGGCACCCACGTACAGCACCGACTCGTTGCATTCAGCCGTTGTCGAGATCATCGTGAAGGAGGGTGGTCGCTGCCGCTACACGACGATTCAGAACTGGTCGAACAATGTCTTCAATCTGGTTACGAAGCGGGCCGCCGCCTACCGAAACGCCACTATGGAATGGGTCGACGGAAATCTGGGAAGCCGCCTAACCATGAAGTATCCGGCGGTGTGGCTCATGGAGCCCGGTGCACACGGTGAAGTGCTCTCCATCGCTTTTGCGGGCGAGGGTCAACATCAGGACGCCGGCGCCAAGATGGTTCACGTCGCTCCCGACACCACCTCCACGATTGTTTCCAAGTCGATCTGCAAGGATGGCGGTCGCGCCGGCTATCGCGGTCTTGTCAGGGTGGAGCCCGGAGCGGAGAACGCCAAGAGTTTCGTGCGCTGTGATGCCCTGATCCTCGATGACAAGAGCAGGTCGGATACCTATCCCTACATGGAGATCGAGGAGAACGACGCCGAAATCGGTCATGAGGCGACCGTCTCCAAAGTCGGCGAGGAGCAACTGTTCTATCTGATGTCGCGGGGTCTCACCGAAGAAGAGGCAACGTCGATGGTCGTTGCAGGGTTCATCGAGCCGATCATCAAGGAACTGCCGATGGAGTACGCGGTGGAGATGAACCGTCTGATCGAGCTCAACATGGCGAAGGCCGGAGCGGTGGGATAGCAATGCCTCTGGGAAGGCCCTTAGTGACCCAATGACCAACCTGGTGGAGGCTGGTCGGCTGATGTAGGTTGGGCTATCGGGGTGACCAACTTCATCGTCGAAGTTGCAGCGCCCTTCGACTACGAAACAGTCGAATGGTTCGCCGACGAGATACGCCCAGCCGTCGAAACCGCTTAAGTCCTTCTCAACTCACAAGAGATCATGTGCGACGCCGCGACAGACTCCTAGACGTTGCTGCGGCCCACCACGAAGCCGAGGACCAGACCGCCCACAGCTCCCCAGACCACTGAGAAGTCATCGCCTATGGCGTAGATAGAAGGAGCCCCGGCAATTCGGAAGATCGCGGAAAGGGCGATGCCACCGATGACTCCCATGAGAATGGTCCCGAACAGGTTGTCGGCACTGGCCAAAAACCCACCGATCAGACCGGCTACCCCACCGACACCCCCAATTATGAGAAGTGCCTCCATTGTCGAAGCGTCTATGAACATGGCGTCAGGCTAGGCCGAAACAACCTTTTCCTCGACAATGTCCGAGATCCGGAACTGAACCGACCTTCCGGAGAGGCCGAAGGGCTCTGTGACGAGAAGGACGATCGTGGTCGGTCCCCGGCTCACGATGTGACCGGTGTAGGTGTGCAAACCGTCCTGGTCTTTGGTAATGAACGTTACGACCATCTCTTCTTCTCCGACTCCCTCTATCGGCAAAAGGTTGCCAATCCCGTAGGCCGGATGTCCATACTTGTCCGGGACATGTCAGAACCACGGTTTATTCATTCGTTAACACGGCTCGTCTAGCTTTGAAAACGTGCGTTTACTCGTAGTCGAAGACGAACCCGATCTTGCAGATGCGATCGCCCGCGGATTGCGACGCGACGGCCACGCCGTTGATGTCGCTCACACCGCGCTCGAAGCCGACATCAAGCTTCGCTCCGCAGGCTATGACCTTGCCTTGCTCGACTGGAATCTTCCCGACGGGTCGGGCCTCCAACTCTGTCGGGGACTCGTGTCAGGCGACCTTCCGACCCTGGAAGGCGGTCGCCCCCGCATCTTGATGCTGACGGCGCGAGATGAGGTGGAAGACAGAGTGGCCGGTCTGGACTCGGGCGCCGACGACTATCTGGTCAAGCCCTTTGCGTTCGACGAGTTGTCTGCCCGGGTCCGAGCATTGTTGCGCCGTGAGCCCGACGTCGACCCGATCCTCGAGGTCGGCCCTCTCATCCTGGACCACGCGAGGTTCGTGGCAACACGCCACGACGTCCCACTCGATCTCACGGCCAAAGAGTTCGCGCTTCTTCACTACTTCATGGCCCATGCGGGCATCGTCCTGGGTCAGGAGCATCTGCTCGAGCACGTATGGGACGAGATGACCGATCCGCTCACCAACGTCGTTCGGGTGACCGTCAGCAATCTCCGCAAGAAACTCGGGGACCCGCCGCTGATCACAACCGTCGCCGGCCGCGGTTATCGGCTGGAGGAATAGTGCCAAGCTGGCAGTCGATCCGGTTCCGTCTCTCAGTTCAGTACTCCGCGGTGGTATTCGGTCTTGGCGGAGCGGTCCTCGGTGTGGTGTACCTGGCGTTGCGGCAGTGGCTTCGATCACAAACCATGACGACCGTGATCGTCACCGGTCAGAGGGTGGTCCTGAACGATGGCCGTATCGTGATCATGCCGCGTTTGGAGGAGATCGAGGTGCGGGCGATCGAGTATGTATACAACGAGCTCGTCCTCAATCGTGTGGCCCAGTTCACGATCATCGCTCTGGTGGTGCTTTTCCTGTTGAGCATCGTTGTGGGCTGGATCATGTCAGGCCGTTTTCTCAAGCCGGTCGAGGAGATCACCACCGTTGCGCGAGAGATCCAGGCCTCGGATCTCTCTCGGAGGATCGACCTCGATGGCCCCGACGACGAACTGACTCGTTTGGCGAACACCTTCGACGGGATGCTGGAGCGACTCGACCGGGCCTTCACCAGCCAGAGGAGGTTTCTGGCGGACACCAGTCATGATCTGCGGACGCCTCTTGCCGTGATTCGCTCCAACGTCGAGATTGTCGCCGGCGACCCCGACGCGCAGATCGCTGATTGGGAGAAAGCCGGCGGGATCATCAAGCGGAATGCCGTCAAGATGTCCAGGATGATTGATGACCTGTTGGCAGCGGCGCGTCTCCAGTCCGGTCGGGCTCAGTCGGTGACCTTGGATCTGGCCGATCTTGTCGAGGCAAAGGCTGCCGAGTTTGAGCCTGTCGCGTCGGAGAAGGAACTGGTGGTGGTCTCTGTGGTCAACCCGACTTTGATCCAGGGTGTCGAGGTGTCCCTCGACCGCGCTCTTACCAATCTCCTGGACAACGCACACAGGGCTGCGCCGACCGGCTCCACGATCGTGGTGGGCTGTGGTGTGAGTAATGGCTGGGCATGGCTGGGCGTGGAGGACCAAGGGCCCGGATTGCCGAGCGAAACTGAAGGGGCCCGTGTCGGATTGGGGCTATCGATCGTCACTCAGATTGCCGAAGCACATGGTGGGGCACTCTCCTCGTTTCCCGGTAAGGAGGAGGGAGCCACCATGGTGGTGTGGATTCCCACCGAACAAGCGGGAGAATCGCCACCAACCGTCTCGCCATTTACGAACGTTTAACGGAAGATTTAGGGCCTGCTTAATGGTTGGCTCATACGTTGGTGATCGCCAGGAGGTCAAAGATTGAGTATTGAATCACCACCGACAGGTGAGTCAAAGAAGAAGAAGAAGGGACGCGGCATCGGGTCGTCACTGCTCTATTTCGCCGGTGTTGCCGTCTTGGTTGCGGGCATCTACTGGATTGACCCTCCAACATCGGACACGGCTGGTGACGTTGATGCAACAGCCACCGCCGACACGACTACCACGACGTTTGGGCAGGTCCAGGTTGATGTGCCCAGCTACGTCCCCGGTGAGGAGCCGATCGCCGACGCCGCCGACGTGATTCTCCCTTCGGTCGTCCATATCCAAACGTCGTCCGGACTTGGATCAGGTGTCATCTACGACAGCAGCGGCCTGATCATGACGGCTGCCCACGTTGTCGGTGACGATGAGACCGTGAACATCCGATTTGCCAACGGCGAGCAGATAACGGGCACAGTGGTCGGCGCTGTCGCCGAAGTCGACATCGCTGTGATCCAGGTCGACAAGACCGGCATTCCGGCTGCCGTGTTCACGCTCGAGAAGCCTCGCGTGGGTCAACTGGCCGTTGCGATCGGCAGTCCGTGGGGGCTCGAGTCGACGGTAACGGCGGGGATCATCTCGGCTATCGACCAGACGAACTGCGGGTTCGCGTCCTGCGTATCGATGGTGCAGACCGATGCTGCGATAAATCCAGGAAACTCCGGTGGGCCGCTTGTGGATCGCAACGGTCAGGTGGTGGGCATCAATGTTTCGATCTTTACCGAGTCCGGCGCCAACGACGGTGTCGGGTTCGCCGTCCCCGCCAAGATCGCAATGGACTACGCAGACAGCATCGTTTCTGGAGAGTCCATTGAGACAGCCTTCCTCGGCGTGACCGGAGATTTCGTGTCAGAGGGCCAGGCGGGAGCCTTGATCACCGAGGTGATACCGGGTACTGCCGCTGAGGAGGCAGAGATCGAAGTCGGCGATGTCGTCATCGCAATCGATGGCGTCGAGATCCAGGGCATCGATGATCTCGCCGCCCAGGTTCGCGCACATCGTCCAGGTGAGGTCGTTGACCTGGTCCTGATCCGTGACGGTGAGGAGCTTGTTCTCGTAGTAACACTTGGAGTTCGGAGCGACGACGACCTGAGCTGAGGTCGAACAGCAGCCGGCTCCCTCCCTCCGCTAGGGTTCCACCTACCTGCCACTACCGGCAGATGCTCTGAGGGCCAGCGAAGTCGGTTAGAACCCGGTGCTGTCCCGCAACTGTGAAGGCCTCCTTCGGTCTGCGACCGAAGCAGGCATGAGCCAGGTCGCCTGACCTCGGAGCCACGTGAATGTCTCGGATGAAGACGGCACCGTGCGCTCAGGGAAGCCACACCTCTTCATCCTCCGAATCGGAGGATGTTTTTTGTGAGAAGGACCGCAATTGTCGCAGCCCTGCTGCTGACCACCACCGCGTGCGCCGTGGATGCAACGACCTCGACGACCGCGGATCCCGCACAGGAGTTTCCGGTCACGGTCGAGGCCGACAATGGATCGGTGACCATCGAGAAGCGGCCCGAGGCCATTATCTCGCTGTCGTCGACGGCAACCGAGATGCTCTTCGACATCGGAGCCGGTCCCCAGGTGATCGCGGTCGACGATCAGTCCAACTATCCCCAAGCTGCGCCGATGACCGACCTTTCTGGATTCACGCCGAATCTCGAGGCGATCCTCTCTTTCCAGCCCGACCTCGTGGTCGTCTTCTTCGATCCCGGTGAGCTGATCGCTGGTCTCCAGGCGGCCGGGATCCCGGTCCTCAGCCAAGGATCCGCCTTCACGGTCGATGACATGTATCACCAGATCGAGGCTCTTGGGAAGGCGACCGGAAACGTGGAAGGTGCCGCTGCCTCCAATGCCGCCATCCAGGCCGGTCTTGAAGCCTCTGTCACCGCGTCGGGCGACCTCGGAGAAGGGGTGACCTATTACCACGAGATCTCCTCGGACTTCTACACCGCCACCTCGTCGACCTTCTTCGGGGAGATCTACGGCTTGTTCGGAATGGAGAACATCGCCGACCCGGCGGATGCCGACGGATCGGCATTCGGATTCCCACAGATCTCCTCGGAATTCATAGTGACCTCAGATCCCGAGATCATCTTCCTCGCCAACGTCTTTTACGGTGAGAGCGCCGAGACCGTGTCGCTGAGACCCGGATGGAATGTCATGTCAGCAGTGCGCAATGGCCACATCGCGGAACTCGACTCCGACGTGGCGTCGCGAGGCGGTCCGCGAGTCGTCGAATTTGCCGAGTCGATCTCCAATGCCCTTGCGGAGTTTGCATCAGGTTGAGATCGCCGTCCCCGTCCAGCACGTCGGCGCGATCCTCGCGCCCCGGATGGATCGCTATCTCCATAGGAGTGTCGGCGGTGGTCGCTGCGGCCGGAGCGGGTCTGTTGGTCGGCCCGGCCGACATCGATGTCTGGAGTGTCTTGCTCGCCATCGGCAACGCTCTGCCTTTCATTGAGATCGACCACGGGCTAACCGAGGTGGAGCACACCGTTCTGTTCGAGATCCGGTTCCCGAGGGTCGTTCTCGGTGGGCTGGTCGGGGCGATACTGGCGGTGGCAGGAGCTGCGTATCAGGGTGTGTTTCGGAACGCCCTCGCCGACCCCTATCTGTTGGGAGTCGCCGCGGGAGCCGGACTGGGGGCGACCATGGCCTTTGCCAGGTCGGGAGATAGCGGGTTTATCGCACCCCTCGCCTTTGCTGGAGGGCTTGTCGCGGTTGCAGTGACTTACGGCCTGGGGCGGTCGGTGGGCGGAAGGACAACCACCTCGTTGATTCTCGCAGGCGTTGCAGTGGCCGCTTTTGCCACTGCCATCCAGACATACCTTCTCCAACGCAATGTCGAGACCCTCCGGGAGGTGTATTCGTGGATCCTCGGCCGGCTCGTGACGGTTGGATGGGGAGAGGTGATCACGTTGCTGCCATACGCGGTAGTGGCGTCTGCGGTGCTTCTTGGCACTCGCCGTTTGCTCGACGTTCTCGGCATTGGTGACGAAGAGGCTTCGGCGCTGGGGTTGAATGTGAGCAGGGTTCGTTGGATCGTTGTTATCGCGGCGACCCTTGCTACCGCCGCAGCCGTCTCGGTCAGTGGCCTCATCGGCTTTGTGGGCATCATCGTCCCGCACACGGTGAGGATCTTCTTCGGGTGGAGCTATCGGGTGATCGTGCCCCTGTCTCTCTTGTTTGGTGCGGCGTTCCTGATGTTCGCCGATGTGGCGGCCAGGACAATCGTGTCTCCGGCGGAGTTGCCGATCGGAGTGGTCACGGCCTTCTTCGGCGCACCATTCTTCATTCTCGTCCTCCGGACGATGAAGGGGTCCGGATGATCGTCTGGGAATCCGTCGAGGTGACTTACGGATCGACCCGGGTCCTTGGTCCGGTCAGCTTGGAGGTTCAGAGCGGCGAGTGGCTAGGTCTCATCGGGCCCAACGGTTCTGGCAAATCGACCATGCTGAAGGCAGCCCTCGGCCTGGTCGAGCATCGTGGGCGGGTGTCGCTCGGCAACGGCGATCGTCGACCGGGTCTGGACATCGCCTGGATGCCACAACGCCCACGGATGCCCGAGGAGATGGGAATGGATGACTACGTGATGCTGGGTAGGACCCCACACATCGGATATCTCAGCAGTGAGGGAAAACACGACCACGACACGGTTCGGTTGGCGCTGAAGAAGCTGAATCTGACAGACCTGGCGAACCGGCCCCTCGGAACATTGTCAGGTGGAGAATCGCAGAGAGCCGTTCTAGCGAGGGCCCTTGCCCAGGAAGCGCACATCTTGTTGCTCGACGAGCCGACGGCGAGCCTCGATGTCGGTCATGCCATCGATGTCCTCGAGGTTGTTGATGAGTTGCGCAAGCTGGAGGGCCTCACTGTTGTCACTGCGGTTCACGATCTCACGCTGGCAGGAAGATTTGCCGATCGTCTGGTCTTGCTGGGCGATGGGCTCATCCAGGCGGATGGTCCACCCCACAGCGTGCTCACCGAAGAGAATCTGAGGTCTCACTACGGTTCTGGGATACGGGTTGTCCATGACGAGGATGGTCCCAATGTGATACCCACGAGGCGATCGAATGACTGATCACGAAACCCCTCCAACCCAGACTCCTTCCACCGGGAACGTCAGAGAGCCGTCCCTCGTCTTGATCAACACCGGCGATGGCAAAGGCAAGTCGACCGCGGCCTTCGGGACTGCGATGCGTGCCGTGGCCAGGGGTTGGAAGGTCGTGGTCATCCAGTTTCTCAAGTCGGGGGACTGGAGTGTCGGGGAGGAGAAGATCGGGCGTCAGATCGGGATCGAGTGGTGGGTCCTCGGGGACGGTTTCACCTGGGATTCCGATGATATGGACGAGTCTCAGGCGATCGCTCGAGAAGCATGGCAAAGCGCAAAGGAGAAGATCGAGTCAGGCCAATACGACCTGGTCGTCCTTGACGAGGTGACTTACCCGATCAATTGGGGCTGGATCCATGTGATAGATGTCGTCTCCTCGATTGAGAGCCGACCAGAGAAGGTCAACATCATTCTCACCGGACGCGACGCCCCGGAGGAACTGGTGGAGATCGCCGACACGGTCACCGAGATGACCAAGATCAAGCATGCCTTCGATCGTGGGGTGATGGCGAGGCGAGGAATCGACTACTAGAAAGGCAACACGTTGCTTGTCGGGGCGCTAGGGCACGGTTGCATACAGGTGCCATTCGTCCGGGACTCCCTTGAGCTGGTAGGTTCCTCGATCTTCGAACGTGATGCCCGACCCAGTGATCGTCTCCTTGACCGTTCGTGAGACGAGGACCTCGCTCGGTCCCGCGAGAGATGAGATTCGGGCTCCAATGTGCACTGCCGTCCCAGCGGGGTTGCCGTCGACGAGCTCGATCTCGCCAGTATGCAATCCAGCCCTTATCTCGATCCCGAGCGGTCTTAGCGACTCGATCATTGAATGCGCCGCATGCACAGCCCGTGCGGTTCCGTCGAAGGTGGCGAAGAAACTATCACCTGCGGTGCTGACTTCCCGCCCACGCCAACGCTCGATTTCGGAGCGTACGACCTCGTTATGACGATCCAACAGCTGGTTCCATGCCTTGTCTCCCATCGAACTCACCAGGTCCGTCGAGCCCACAATGTCGGTGAATAGCACGGTTGAGAGGATTCTGTCGGGGGCGGGGATGGTCTTGCCCATGGCCTTCAACGCTTCGCGGTAGTCCGTGAGGTATGCGTCAGCGTGGGATAGGTAGTCCTCATCCAGGCGGTTCCTGAACAGAGATGCAGTGAAGACTGTCGCCCAATCGGATACCGGCATGATGTAGTCGTCGTCAGCGCGGTAGTAGAGCGACCATCGTCTGGCGTGCTCTTCCGACCGGAAGAGATTCATCCTGCTTCAGTTGAACGCTGCTGAGCCAGTTCGCGAACGTGCAAAGGGTGAAGGCTGATATCCGACGGTCGCCTCAGGGTCTATCTCGAGGATCTCGTCGTTGCGGGTGCGGACTCGGATGGGATCTCCACAGTCAAGACAGCGGGTTTGAACCGTCACTTCCCGGTCGGGAAACAGCCAGCGCACGGCCAGCACCTCCATACCTCACTGGCCGTACCAGTTTTGAACTCCTTCAACACTGATCAAGAAGTGAGTGGGAACGTTGCTGAAAGGAGCCCACGACTCGATGTGATCAGTGTCATGAGCCAGCCAACAGGTCTCAGCCGGAGCAGCATGAGCGGCCGTACGTTGCAGCTCGCGAGCCTGATCCAGATCAACACCAAGGGTGTCCGCAAGCTCGGTGTAGTGAGGAGCCCTTCCGGTCGCCACGAAGTGCTCCAGGATCGTGGTGAACGCAACTTGTGTCAACGCATCGTCTGCCATACGAGCCTCTCCATGTCCTTCCAGATAGTACTCAAGCGTCTCTGGAGCCTCCCGACATGGATTGGTCTCAAGTCACATCGGATGAGATCGACCGGGGTTTCGATCAGTTCGGCGGATTGCATGCTGCTTCCGCCGCCGAACTTTGTGTCCTGATTCAGGCGGCCGACGTTGGCCAGACCTGGATGTGCTGATGGTGCCGCAGTCTGACTGACTGGGTGGCGGCACGACTTCGG
>PVMK01188287.1_pt1 | contig 97377 bp, 104 predicted proteins | sample 1853481 | NCBI WGS metagenome assembly PVMK01 (sample SAMN08533507, study PRJNA380276) | Marine sediment metagenome, whole genome shotgun sequencing project.
TCGGAGCGATCTTCGGTCCGATCGCGACGGTCATCGCGTTTATCCTCGCGATTGTCTGAGCGGCAGTCGACTCCTTCGCCAACGCAATCACGCCGATCTTGTCTATGGTCGACTCGATCCTCTACGCCATCGCCAGCATTCTCTCTGCGATCACCACGACGATCCTGTCTCGAGTCCATACGATCGTCAACCCGCAAGCCGTCAGCCAGGACTTGCTGGGTCAATGTCAAACAGCAGATTGCAACGAGAGCAGCGGCCAGCAGAGCGCTGGCAGTGTTCCTGCTGTGGGTCATAGTCACTACCTCAATCATTATCATCGTTGTCGTTATCACCAACCCGCTCGCCTTGATTTCCTCTTACACCATCACGGACTTCTTCCTGTTTGCAATCGCGCTTGTCCTTGCCAACAATCCCCTCGTCCTGGCGACAGTCTCTTCTATCCTGTCGTTCGTCTGATCTGCCGCGCTCGTCCCTGCGGTCCTGGCGATCATCCGGGTCTGCATATGCGGTGGACTGGGTCATCGACAATAAGCAAGTCGTTGCTAATACAGTTAAAAATTTCATGTGCCAACCTCTCATAAATGGATTTTAGTAGCACCTCCCTTCATCCAGACCCTGCAGAAATCTTTGCTTGCGGGCCCGTAGGGCGGGAAGATCAGCAAGAAGTCCTCGCCATCGTCAGGTATTGTGATAGGGACAAACCGGCGAGACGTTCTGCTGAAATCTAATTGTAGTCGTTTCCGCAATATTTCATAGGGCACTTATCAGAACCTGTGGGTGGAGCTGGTAGAGGAGCGGGTCGCCCCGGCTCCCTGTCCCTCCTGAATACTAGATCGTATTGATTTACTTGACTATTTTTAGCCACCGATAAAGGATGACAAACATGTCAACCCTTACGCTTCTAATCACACTTCTCGGCTCATTATTCAAACCTCAGCGTCAGTTGATCCTTGAGAACCTGGCGCTCAGACAGCAGGTAACCATGCTCCGACAATCGGTGAAGAGACCACGTGCCACGGCAGCAGACAGGATGATCTGTAGTAAGCGGGATGTGGACAAAAGAAAAGAAAGCACCAAACGACCCGTCGCCAGGGTATCTACCCCAATCCCTTGCAGCACATCACCGGCGTCGAGTCGTCAAGTTCGTCGGGTGTAGCTGGAGTTTCTACCCCGGAGTATGGCCTCTTTCGAGCCCGGGGTGAGCAAATAGCCTGCCGGGAGAATTTTGATCGGATAATATAAAGGCGCAATCGAGGATCGCTTTGTTCCAGTTGGCAGCCGATGAGCGGCATATGGCCATTACGACCGATAGAGCAACTCTTGTAGACAATTGGCTGTATTTATTCGACGATGAATCGCTGGATACCGAAGCATAAACAGGCCACTTCCAAATGCCTCGCACGCATCGCTGCGGAAACATTCCTACGAGCGCAGAAAGCGCAAACATTCCGCGGGCGGACCCATGAAGCTACTCCTACTACAGATCCGCCATGACCCAAGGGTGCGAAGGGAAGAGCACGACAGTTTCGTGCGCTATAGTGGCCTGCAACCGTCCCAGATCGACATCCTCAATGTATTCGACACGCCCATATTCGGCCAGGAGGTTCTAAGCGGATACAATGCATTGCTGGTTGGTGGTGCCAGTGAGGCCAGTGTACTGGAACCGGAGAACTACCCCGCTGTGCCATATTGCATTGCTTTACTCGAGCACTGTATGGCAGTGGACTTTCCGGTCTTTGCTTCCTGCTTCGGATTCCAACTCGCGGTGCTCGCTCTGGGCGGGCAAATCATTCGAGATAAACAGGATTTTGAGATGGGAAGTATTCCCATCAGCCTGCGACCGGCCGCCGCTGGAGATATATTGTTCCGGGACGTACCAAACAACTTCCACGCCATTGCTGTACACCGGGAGAGATCAGTGCATTGTCCCCCAGGGAGCCACCGAGCTGGCATATACAGATGCATGCTGTCACGCCTTCAGGGTCAGAAGTAAACGTTTTTGGGCGTGCCAGTTTCATCCCGAAGTAGATCGGCCGACACTGATTTCACGCCTGACCATTTATCAGGATAATTACATAGAAGATCGGAACCACCTCGATGCGGTGCTGAACTCAAGCGTGGACACCCCCGAGTCCAATGAGCTCATCCGCAAGTTTGTGGAACGCGCTCTCTGAGCCGCAAGGCACCTACCCCTAACCCCTTTCACCCCATCACCGGCGTCGGGTGCGTCAGGTTCGTCGTGTGTAAGGGGAGTTTCTATCCCCGGGGTTGGTGCGAGCTTTGAGGGGGGTTGATAAAGGTCGGATGTTTCGATGAACTATTGGCAAGACCGAATCGAGGCGTTGCCAAAAGTTACTACTGTAGACCTCGCATGGCAATTGGTGGCGTTTGTAGGCATGCAACCCGGTATTGTCTCGCAGGAAGATTCAACTTGGCAGCACCCTTCTGGGAGCTCGGCACTATTGCGGGCCAGGCAAATCGGCTAGCGAAGTTCCACGTCTGCTGCTAGTCTAGTGGTCGAAATAATTATATAAAAACTGAAAACCGCACTTCCAGTGTGCGAGGAGCCTAGATGAAAAAATACTTGCTTGCGGTCACTCTGCTTGCTTCAGGGATGGCGCACGCTGCCGGACCACTAGATGCCGACCTGAACAACGATGCGAGCACACCCGGTGACATTACCACCTACGGCGGCGGCTACAACCTGCAGCGGCACAGCCCGCTCAAACAGATCAACCGCGATAACGTGTCCCGCCTGGTGCCAGTGTGGAACCTGAGCCTCTCCAACAACTATCCACAGGAAGGCCAGCCCCTATTAGTCGATGGTGTGATGTACCAGACCACCACCGATGCGACGGTAGCCCTGGATCCAGTGACAGGCAAACAACTATGGCGCACGCCCATCAGTCTACCCCAGGATGTACACGCAGTGGCCTGTTGCGGTTCACACAATCGGGGCGCGGCAGCCTACAAGGGCCTGCTGTTTCGCGGCACACTGGACGCCTTTGTCGTCGCCCTGGATATGAAGACCGGTAAGGAGGTGTGGCGGCAACAGGCGGCCGACTACAAGGCGGGATATTCGATTACCGGTGCACCGTTGGTCGCTGACGGTGTATTGATCACCGGTATCTCCGGTGGCGAGTACGGCACCCGCGGTTTCCTCGATGGTTGGGACCCGACCACCGGCAACAAACTGTGGCGACGTTACACCACAGCCGCACCGGGTGAGCCCGGCGGCGATACCTGGGCTGGCCCCGAAGCCTACCTGGAGGGCGGCGCTCCCACCTGGATTACCGGCTCCTATGACCCGGACCTGAACCTGGTGTTCTGGGGTACCGGCAACGGCGGCCCGTGGAACCCCACCGGCGCCCGCAAGGGCGACAACCTCTATACCAACTCCGCACTGGCGATCCGGCCAAAAACCGGCGAGATCATCTGGTATTTCCAGTTTTCCCCCAATGACCCCTTCGACTACGACGCCGTCAACGAGCTGGTACTGGCTGAAATTACCATCGCAGGGACGCAGCGCAAGGTTCTGATGCAGGCCAACCGCAACGGCTTTTTCTATGTCCTCGACCGCGCTACCGGCGAATTACTGGCGGCCAACCCCTTTGTCGACAGGATCAACTGGGCCGATGGCATTGACATGGAAACGGGTCGCCCCATCGATTCCGAGCTGACCACCGTATTTCGCACTACCCCCGAGATGGAAGAGGCTATCGAGATCTGGCCTTCCATGTGGGGTGGCAAGAACTGGATGCCGATGTCCTTTGACGCTGGCACCGGGCTAGCCTATGCCAATACCCTGAATAACGGTTACCCGTTTAAGAACATCATCGAGACCAAGGAGCCCATGGCAATGTACCTCGGCTCGGAAATCACTGACCAGATCTGGCCTGAAAACGGTATGCGCGGTTACCTCAAGGCTATCGATCCGATGACCGGCAAATCGAAATGGCAGGTACCGTCCGCCATGCCCAATTTCAGCGGGGTACTCAGCACCGCTGGCGGACTGGTGTTCAGCGGCCGCATGGACGGCGAATTTGCCGCCTACGACAGCGCCACCGGCGACAAACTGTGGGGCTTCCAGACCGGCTCAGGCATCATCGGCATACCGGTCACCTGGGAGCGCGATGGCCAGCAGTACGTGACAATCGCGAGTGGCATAGGTGGGTTGTACGCGCTTTACAGTGGCGATCAGCGCCTGCAGAACATCCCCACCGGCGGCTCCCTGTGGACCTTTGCGTTGTTTCGGGACAACAAGTAACGCCGAGCCAGTGTAAATCAGGAATAAGCACCAACCATGGCTTTCATGACCGCGATCGCAAAGCTGCGCCCAGCGACGACATCCGCCGCCATGCGCCGTGAGGTCATAGCTGTAATCACCCTCGCCTTCGCAGCAATGCTGGCGCCAGACGCTACCGCTGACCCGGCGGCAACCTCCACCACCGAGGCCCTGTACAAAAAGGGCAAGACCTCTTTTCGCAAACGCTGTGCGCGATGCCACGGCGTCAACATGATGAGCCCTGGTGTTGGCGTTTTCGACCTGCGAATCTTTCCGCCAGACGACAAAGCGCGCTTCGTTGATTCAGTGTCGAATGGCAAGAACGCTATGCCATCATGGGGGGCGGTGCTCAAGTCCGAAGATATAGACGCGCTGTGGCTCTACGTAACCACCACATCGCCCTAGGCGCCTGTGGTGTGTGAAAGCGGCCGTTGACTCGCACCTGATCGGACGCTGCCTGTAAGATCAAGTATGGACTACAGTTCAATATAAAGTGTAGAGGTACCCTTCCAGAGCAAAGCAGTGGACAATTCCGACCTGGATCGGCAGATTTGTCTCTTGGCCTTTCTTTTGGTGAACCACTCTGGGCAATTGGAGCCCAGTAGTCGTACCGAAAGAGGGGTTTTCCTTTCAGCCTTGATTTGGGCCTCTCACGCCGGAGAATTGAACCCCGAATGTCGAGCTCAGTGCCGCCAGTGGGAAATCCGAAATAAATGATGAGGGTGCCGTCACTGTCGATAACGTTTTTCTTGGTGCGCTGTCGGTACCCTGCCATGGGAAGTTCTTTCAGTGGATAAATGTCTGGAATGACGCCATCCTCGGCAAGTCTTCCCGTCTTAAGCGGCCAGAAGCCTTCACTTCAGTGAGGGCTTTTTTGTAAAGCCGTTCCTGGCTCCCTCCCAAGGCAATTGCAGAGCCAAAATAGATTAGGCACCCCTCTGACCACTTACATTTCTATGGGTTCTTATATAATTACAACTGCCTGACTCCTTATTAAAGGATCACTCCTACAACTCATTATTGTTCGTTATGAACAATTTTTATAAACATATATCTATTTATATGTTTTATAACGGATATTAGTGACAAATAGTACCCAATAAAGTATATATAGTAATATATTTCTGTTATTTACTCTTAATTAAACATAGTTCACTTGCTTTATGCTTTTAAATGGTCATTGTTGATATAAATACAATATTATATGTTTTAGAGTATATATTTAATGAGTAACTTTGACAGCCTCCTCGAAGAAATTCGAAACGAGTACCAAGTAGCCAAAAGGCAAGCGAGTCTCGCCGAGATGGCTCCAAGTCTAGCTCCAGCGGAAAATATCGGGGGGCTAATAAGGGAGCAAAGAAAGAAACAAGGCCTAACCCTTGCCGAGCTCTGCGACCTATCTGAAGTCTCGTATACGACACTTGTAAAGCTAGAAAAAGGAACCCCATCAACTCGGTTGGATATTCTCAACAGAGTACTCAATGCCCTAGGATTGAAACTATGGGTCGGGTAGCAAATGTCTACTACCAGGGGCGACTAGCGGGAGAATTGGAAGAAGTTAGCAACGTAGAGTACACATTCGCTTACAGTGAAAGCTACCTGATCGACGGTGTGCCAATAAGTTTCCTACTTCCGCTACGGCAAGAACCCTACACAAGTGAGGAGCTATTACCATTTTTTGAGAATTTGGTTTCCGAGGGATGGCTCCAAAAGCTGCAATCACAGCACCAGAATATAGATGAACATGACCGCTTTGGATTACTGATCTCTAATGGGAAAGACTTAGTAGGCGCAGTAACGGTGGAGCCCAACGAGACTGAGAATGGTACTGAAGAATGAGTTATTGCAAAATCAGCTTAAAAAAATTAACGAAAACCATGAAGCATCCTGGGTATCGCGACGCTGACTTTAGATCGTTATTTGGCAGCCTAAAAGTAAGCCCAGAACTCCCCTTCTCACGCTCTGAATTTCTACAAAACAGTGTCAAGTACATTAAGGGCATGTCGATTTCTGGTGTGCAACAAAAGCTCTCATTAAAAATTGACCCGGACTATCGTCTAATCCCGGTAAGCGAGGGCGGAGAATACATATTCAAACCTAGCCCAGAAGAATTCCCCAATGCGGCAGAAAATGAGCATGCAGCAATGATTACTAGTAAGTTGCTAAAGATAGAGACTGCCGCTTGTGGGCTAATCTCATTCTCAGATGGTGAACTTGCATACATAACTAAGAGGTTTGATCGACTTGATAATAAAGAAAAGCTACATCAAGAGGACTTAGTTCAAGGCTTCGGTATGAGCAGCAGTCGAAAATATGATAAAAGTTACGAAGCCGCAGGAAAACTAATAAATAGAATGACAAATGGCAAGATGTCAGTCGTCCTGGATTTCGTAAGAAGAGTTACTCACGCATATCTAATAGGAAATGATGATATGCACCTAAAGAATATAAGCCTTCAAAAGCTTGAGGGAAATACTTCTCACTATTATGACAAGCTAACCCCAAACTATGACTCCCTTTTTACTGACGCATTTGAAAATATAAACTCGGAAAGCTTTCTCGCTTTAGACCTACTAGAAAGTGGTTTTAGCGAAAAATACGAATACTACGGCTACTATACTGGCTATGACTTCATTGAATTTGGTGCTCGTTTAAATATTCCTGAAAGACTTGTCAAAAAAACAATCAAAGACATCACCAACAAAATGAATTCAATACAAGATGTGGCCAAGAAAAGTTATATGCCTGCCGCTATGAAAACTAAAGCCATACAGGTAATCGGTGATAGAGCACGGGCATTATCAATTGGTATGAACGAATAAAGCGTCAGATCCAAAACTAAAGGCGCTTGCCACGATGGCTTCCGCCTCACTGATTTCACTCTCTGTCATCCAGCTAAAGTGGCTTTGCTTTTTGGTTTTGGACAATGTGCCATCATTTTGATGAACCACCCGTACAAACAATGCCAGGCTGTGATCGGGCCAGTCGAGTAGCTGGTTCAGTTGCCGGCAGGCACGGTCAAAACCCAGCAGGAAATTGACCTCCTGCTGCAAATCCTCTTCGACTGTACGCTGCAGCGTCTTGTAGAGAAACTCCGCCTGTTCTGTAGCATCGAAGTACCTGAAATAGACGGCGTCGTTGCCGATAGCAGGCATCTCCGGGGTATCCGGCGAATAGTCCGTACGTTGCAGCAGCGGCCTGGAAAAGCTTCCCAAAACAGCGATGTATTCATCGAGGTTGGCCAGTATTACTGCCGACACAGGCAACACAATCCCCCTGGGCGTGAAGCCCGCGTTGGTGAGTACTTCATGGATCAGGTAACGGTGAATACGGCCATTGCCATCCATAAAGGGGTGGATAAAGACAAAACCAAAGGCAATGGTCGCCGCGTAAATCACAGGATCAAACTGCACCCTCAGGTTTTCAGGAACCAACTCAGCGGCTCCACTGCTACCCTGCTTAGTGGCTTGATCATTACTGACTGCACTGAGAGCTCTGGCCTTGGCCGCTGTATCGAGCAATCCTTGCATTAATGCGGGCACATCTTCCGGGCGAGCAGGCACAAATTCCACTCGCTGACGATAACCAAGGTCATCTCCTATCCAGTTCTGCTGTTGTCGCCAGCCGAACTCATGGAATCGTGGGTCGATTACCGCATTTTGTAACTCCACCAGTCGCTCTTCGGTGAGCGGCTGACCAGTGTCGGCCTGGCGCAATAAATCGGCATAGCGCTGGGCCCGGCTGGCCGAGGGCTTCTCTCGCTCGACTTCAAATGAGGACTGGGTTTCTTTCAAGTATAGAAAGGCAGCAGCCCGGCGCAGCAGGTCTCGATCGTATTTACCGAGGGTTTCCCTCGCACGCTTGCGCAAGTCCTTCCCTACCATGTCGCTGAGAAAGTCAGTTTTACGCACCAGGGGGCAAAAGTCGCGCGTACCCGGCAGGTTGTCGTTGACTCGGAAACGGGCATCCTTTGTCACCAAGCCACTACCAAACTGCTTATCTGTATCCATGGCATCGACATAACGCATCTTAGGCGGGACCGGGCTCTCCATAGGCAGTTCAGTGCCCATCAGCCACTCATACAGAAAACAGGTCCGGCGCGCATAAGCAGATGTCGGGCTCTCTGATATCCATTCACAGAGTTGCTGTGAATCAGCTGCTTCAAACAACAAGTTGAGTACCTGCAGATTCAGACCTTCGTAACGAAGAGCGAATTGAATATGTCCAACCAGCGTGTCTTCAGGCTGATAGCGGGTTTCAAAGAGCTGAACTTGGTGTGTGCCCAGGCTCTGCTCTTGACGGCCGCGTACAGCACTATCAATGTGGCATTGCTGCCACAGATCAATGATGGGGAGCTGGTAGCTGTCCGCCAGCCAACAATAGCCTGCTTTCGACCTCATGGTGTCCTGTAGTATTCCCGCCAAATCTCGGAAAATTAACCGCCAATTTCGAATAAATAACGCAAATGTCGTATTTTGTATATTTTTATACGCAAATAACGAACTCGCGTCAATATATCTGTAAATTCATTTAGATGCGTACGAAATTATACGCATTGCGTCCGATTTTCGGAAGTGACTGCAAAAAGCCCTGTCGCAGCTCTCAGACCAGCCACCAACGGACACGAAAGAGCTCGAGCATGGAGCATGGAGCATGGTTGCGTATATTTAATAGCTACACTATAATGTATAGCTATTAAATATACATAGAGATTGACCGCCATGGCCAAAACTGCCCCTATTAATATGCGCGTCGAACCCAGCCAGCACGCCCTTCTCACCAAGGCAGCACAGGCGCTGAATGTGGATAGAAGCGTTTTTATTCTGGATGTTGCCTGCCGCGAGGCGGAGAATGTGTTACTGGATCAGCGCTTTTTCCAATTGGACGACGATGCCCTGGCAGCCTTTGATACTGCCCTGGAAGCACCCGTATCCGACAATGCCAAACTGAAATCACTGCTGGCCATTCCCTCACCATGGGAATAAGCACCCCCCCGACCGCCTTGACTGGCAGTCACCAGGTATCTGAATTCGACTGTGGCAATGATGCCCTTAACGACTGGCTGATAAAGCGCGCCATGAAAAACCAGAGTAGTGGAGCCAGCCGCACATTTGTCATCTGCCAGGACAATCAGGTGGTAGGGTATTATGCGCTCGCCAGCGGCAGTGTCGAGCGAATGACCTCCCCAAAATCCATCGCCCGCAATATGCCGGAACCGATTCCGGTGATGGTACTGGGTCGACTGGCTATTGACGCCCGGATGCAGGGGCAGAGACTTGGATCAGCGCTATTGAAGAACGCCCTGTTGCGCACACTTTCAGTAGCAAAAAATGTGGGTATTCGCGCAATACTGGTACATGCTATCTCTGAAAATGCCAAACGATTTTATGTGGGCTACGGATTCCAGGTTTCGCCCATCGATCCGATGACCTTGATACTACCTATCCGACATATTGAAGGCCTTTTGTAATTCAGAAAGTAATACTCTGGCATCCGGAAAATTGATCAAGACCGGGAAATCAATTACTCAGGCGCCGAGTTCAATTCCCATCTCCACCAATTCACTCTGCTCGCAGCCCTGCGAGCTATCTGAATAATTTAGCCCTTTTGAAAAAAAAGTCACCCCATGCAAGCCTTCAAAGCGGCTATCCGAGGTAATGAGGCCGGCATTCTAACATCAAACCGACAGCGCCTTACAATAAAGCGCCTTGTCCACATTTCCTCCACTCAAAATAACGCCGACTTTTTTCCCGGCGTTAAGCGTCCTTTCCTGCAGAAGCGCCGCCAGCGGAGCTGCGCCGGCGCCCTCGGCAATATTGTGCGTGTCACTGAAGTAGATGCCCATGGCGGCCAACACCTCGTTATCATCCACGGTAACGATGCGCGCCACGTTGCCGCGCATGATATCCAGCGCCTCCGGGCTAGGCACACGCACTGCCATCCCGTCCGCCAGGGTATCGGCCGAGTCAGTGCTGACACAGGCGCCCGCCTCCAGGGATTTCGCGTAGCAGTCTGCGGCACTGGACACGACCCCGACAATCTCGGTGTTTAAACCCAGCGCATTTCTGGCGCAGACCATACCGCAGATCCCCGAGCCCAGGCCAATGGGCACGTAAACCCGCTCGAGGTCAGGCTGGCTCCTGAGCAATTCCAGGCTGTAGCTGGCAACCCCGGACACCAGATCCATATGGAAGGACGGCATTCTGTACAGGCCCCGTTCCTCAGCCAGTATCTCGGTGTAGGGGACGGCCTCATCAAAATCGGCTCCATGCTCTATCAGCTCCACCCCCAGCGCGCTCATCGCACGGTTTTTATCGGGATTGTTGCCCTCGGGAACAACCACGACACTGGCCAACTCATTGCGGCTCGCTGCAAACGCGACACTCTGGCCATGGTTGCCCCGGGTGGCGGTCACCAGGGCAGTGACTTCCGGCTCCCGCTGACGCAGCCTGCTCATATAGACCAGGCCCCCACGCACCTTGAACGCGCCGGTAGGATTGTGATTTTCATGCTTCACCCAAACATGGCAGCCACAGCGTTCATTCAGTAATGGCCATTCGAGTTGGGGGGAAGGCAACATGGTCGAATAGACCAGGTCGGCTGCCTGATCCAGCTCGGTTAACGTGGGCAAATCCATAGGGCGACTCCAGTTCTTAGCTGGCGCAACTATAGCAAACCCGCGTCTGAACATAAGAATAGCGCTCTGCCTTTTTTGGTATACACTCAGTAGACAGTTTTTGGAATTGTCCGAACAGGGAGCGTGCATGGATTCAGGACTTACCCAGTATCGCGGCATCTCCAGTATTGTGGGTGACATCGTCAATCTGCGCATTGCCGATGCCCAGAGCATGAGCATACCCCCCAGAAACCGGGATCTGGCCATGATCGAGCAGGATGGCGAGCCTTTTTCCCTGGCGCAGATCATCAGCCTGGCTGACGACAAGGTATCCCTGCAGGTATTCGCGGGCACCAAGGGGCTGGGCAACAATGCCTCGGTGCGCTTTCTCGGCGAGACCATGCAGGCCATCTACTCGGAGAATATTTTCGGCCGGATATTCAATGGCTCCGCCCAGCCCATCGATGGCGGCCCCAACCTGACCCACGAACCGAGGGTGAAAATCAACGGCCCCACCGTGAACCCCACCGCACGGGTGCTGGCTTCGCGCATGATCCGCACCGACGTGCCCATGATCGATGTGTTCAACTGCCTGGTAGAGAGCCAGAAAATTCCCATTTTTTCCGTGGCAGGTGAGCCCTATAACACCTTCCTCGCCCGCATCGGGGTACAGGCAGACGCGGACGTGGTGATCTTCGGCGGCCTGGGCCTCATCTTCGATGACTACTACAACTTTCGCCGGGCTTTCGAGGATGCCGGCGTGATGTCACGCACGGTGATGTATGTGAACCTCGCTTCCGACCCGGTGGTGGAACGGTTGATGGTGCCGGACCTGGCCCTGGCAGTGGCGGAGAAACTGGCGGTGGAAGAAGGTAAACGCGTACTGGTACTGCTAACCGACATGACCGCCTACGCCGATGCCATGAAGGAAATCGGTATTTCCATGGAGCATATCCCCTCCAACCGCGGCTACATGGGCGACCTCTACTCGCAGCTGGCCCGCCGTTACGAAAAAGCCTGCGATTTCGAGGGCGCTGGCTCCATCACCATCCTGTCGGTGACCACCATGCCGGGGGGTGATGTCACCCACCCGGTGCCGGACAATACCGGTTATATCACAGAGGGCCAGTTCTACCTGCACAACGGCGTCCTGGACCCCTTCGGCTCCCTGTCGCGGCTCAAGCAGCATGTGATCGGCAAGGAAACCCGCGAGGATCACGGGCAGATCATGAACACCATGATTCGCTATTACTCAGAGGGCGTGGAAGCCGAGCAGAAGCAGGCCATGGCCTTCGATCTCAGTGAGTTTGATGAGAAACTGTTGAAGTTCAGCAAGGCCTTTCGCGAGCAATTCATGCGCCTGGACGTATCCATGCCACTGGAGGAAGCGCTGGATGCCTGCTGGCACCTGCTCTCCCAGTGTTTTGATAAAGATGAGGTGATTATCAAGAAGGAACTCAAGAACAAGTACTGGATGGGATCAAATGGCCAAACTGGCGCTGAATAAGAGCGCCCTGAGCCGGGAAAAACAGCGCAGGAAGTCCTATCAGCGCTACCTGCCCTCGCTTGAACTCAAGCAGAAGCAGCTTCTGGCCGAGCGCAAAAAAGCACAGCAGGAGTTGGCGCGGCATAAGTCAGAAATTGAATCGGCGCAGGCGGCGGTGTACCAGAAGCTGCCCATGCTGGCCAACGAGAGCATGGACCTCACCGGCCTGGTGCAGGTGGACAACGTGCGGATCGAGGAGGAAAACCTGATGGGCACCCGTGTGCCGACCCTGGGCCACGTGGATTACACAATCGCGGAGTATGGCTACCTGGCCCGTCCGCACTGGTTCGACGTGCTTGCCGACTCACTGCAGTCGGTGTTGCGCCTGAAGCTCGAGGAGCAGGTGCTGCTCATCCGTGTGCAGCGCCTGGAAAAAGCCAGCCAGACTATCACCCAGCGGGTGAACCTGTTTTCGAAAGTGTTGATCCCCGAGGCCAGCGACAACATCAAACGCATTGGCCTTTTCCTCTCGGACCAGGAGCGAGCGGCCGTGGTCCGTTCCAAGCTGGCCAAGCGCAAGAGCAGCGCCGAGGCAGAGGCCCTATGAGCATTGCCAGTCAGGTTGAACTGACCCTGGTGGGCGATACGGACCACAAGCAGGACATACTGGACGGCCTGCAGGAGCTGGGGGCGGTGCACCTGGTGCAGCTGAAGGAGGCGCCCCCCGCATCGGGTCCCGATGCGGCAGATGACCTGCGTGAGGCTATCCACTACCTCTCTAGTGCCCCTGTAAAACGTCGCCCCCAACGGCCGGCTAACGAGCGACCGCTGGATGAGATAGTGCAAGAGATCCTGGCTAACAAGTACCAGCGCGAAGACGTGATCGACCGCATTGAAATAAACCGCCGGCGCCGGCATGTTCTCGCACCCTTTGGAGATTTCGAGTTTCCGCTGCTGGAAGAGATAGACCACGTGCGCTTCTGGTTTTACCGCGTACCCCTGGGCAAGCGCGCGCTGCTGGAGGCGGTGCAGCTGCCCTGGCAGATCGTGCACAGCGATCAGCGCTTTTATTACCTTGTGGTGCTGTCGCGGGAGGAGCCGACCGAAGAGGATATCCCCTTCCGCCGATCCCGTACCGGAGCGCTGTCCCTGTCTGAATTGGCTGCAGCGCGCGAGGAAGCGCTGGTCCGCCTCGAAGACCTGGATGCGGAGCGCGAATCCCTGACCCGCTGGATTCTGCCCTGTAGCGAGGCACTGGACCAGACCCTGGACCAGCGCGAACTGTTGCTGGCCAATGAACAAGTACTGGACGCGAAGCAGATCTTCGCCCTGCAGGGCTGGATTCCCGAGGCCGCCCTGCCCGCCCTGTCCGACTGGATCGATACCGCGCCTGCGGCTTATCGATTGCGCCAGCCCACTGTTGATGACAATCCGCCAACCCTGTTACTCAACCGGGATATCATCGGCGGCGGACAGGAAGCGGTGTCCTTCTTCCAGCTGCCCGGCTATCGCTCCTGGGATCCTTCCTCGGTGATCTTTTTCTCCTTCTCGCTATTTTTCGCCATGATTCTGGCGGACGCGGGCTACGCCATGCTGCTGGGCGCGCTGCTGCTACTTAAGTGGAAGAAGATGTCGACGCCGGGCAGCCTCGCCATTCGCCTGCGCAATATGGCCGCGGCCATGCTCGGCAGCGCCGTGGTCTACGGCGTGCTGGTGGGTAGCTATTTCGGCGTCAGCCCCCCAGAGGGCTCGGTGCTGGCTGCGCTCAACCTGCTGGACCTGAACGATTTCCCCACCATGATGAAACTGGCCCTGGGCGTCGGTGTGGTGCACCTGCTGATCGCCCATACCATGGTGCTGTGGGTCAACCGCCGCTCGCGACTGGCACTGGCCTCCCTGGGCTGGATGCTGGGCATCACCGGCGCCTTCCTCTTATGGCTGGACTATATGGCCACCGAGGAATTCGAACTGACCCACAGTCCGTTTTTCTGGAGCCTGCCAATATGGCTGGTACTGGTTTTGGCCTGTTCCGGCGACAGGCCCATCCACAGCGCAAAGGATTTACTGCTGCAACTGGTCGATGGCGTGGGTGGCGTGCTGGGCCTGACCAAGGCCTTCGGCGATATTCTCAGCTACATGCGCCTGTTCGCCCTGGGCCTGGCCGGCGCCTCCCTGGCGGCGACTTTCAACGAACTGGCGGTGGCCGCGCGGGACTCGGTCGCCGCGGGCGGCTTCCTGCTGTTTGCGCTGATTATCATCTTTGGCCACGGCCTCAACCTGGTGCTGGCCATTATGAGCGGGGTCATTCACGGCCTGCGCCTGAATCTGATGGAATTCTACAATTGGGGTATCCAGGGAGAAGGATACCCCTTCAAGGCTTTTGCCAAGAGAGGAGGCTCGAAATGGAACCATTAATGATCGCATTGGGCTGGATCGGTATTTTCGCACCGACCGCACTGGGTGCCATCGGCAGCGCCTATGGTTGCGCCGTGGCAGGCGCGGCCGCGGCCGGCGCCATGCTGGACACGGACAGCGGTTACGGCAAATTCATCGGCCTGGCGGCGATGCCTTCCACCGGGGTGATTTACGGTATTGTCATCATGTTCACCCTCAACCGGGAGGTGACGGTAGAAAATTCGGGGGGCCTGTTCGGTGTCGGCTTGCTCACCGGGCTGGCCCTGATGTACAGCGCGATGTACCAGGGCCAGACCCTGATCGCCGCCATCAATGCCTCGAAGAACAAGCCCGAGATATTCGGCCTGAGCATCGCACCGGCGGCCATCGTAGAAGGCTTCGCCGTGTTCGCCTTCGTCTTCGCCCTGGTGCTGGCCGGCGACATCCCCGCCTGAATTGGAGGAGTTTATGTCTGAACAAACGCAAGACCAGTTCGCCTCCAGGGGCGTCCAGGAACTGATCGACCAGATCCGTGAGAAGGGCGTCAATGCCGGCGAGGAGGAAAGTACCCGCATCGTGCAGGACGCGGAGCAACGAGCTAAATGGATTGTAGAGCAGGCCAAAGAGCAGGCCGATGAGGTGCGCGCCAAAGCTGAGCAGGACGCACAGTTCACGCGCAATGCCGGCACAGAATCCCTGGCGCTGGCATTCCGCGACATCCGCGCTGAGCTCCGGGACGAGCTGACTGAGCAGTTTGCGCGGCAATTGCAGAAACTGATTGTGCTGGAACTACAGAACCCGGACACCCTGAAGAAGCTACTGATGAGCGCCGCCGCCCGCTCCGCCCTGCAAGATGAGGAGATGACCATCGTACTGCCAGAGCAGGCGGTGGGACTGGAGGAGTTGCGCCAGGACCCTGATGCACTGCAAAAAGGCCCCCTGATTGAACTGATCTCGGCAACCGCCAGGGAACTGTTCAGTAGCGGTATTACCGTGGAGACCGGTGGTCGCGGCCGCGCCGGCATGCATGTATTACTGCGCGACGGAGAGGTCACCGTGGATCTCAGCGAGCAAGCCTTGTCAGACCTGCTGTTAGCGCACCTGCAGCCGCGCTTCCGGGCAATTCTGGAAGGGCTGGTGTATTAGGAGAGATTTGTGACCCGCCAATACATAGACCTCCTCTCGTCACTGCCATACCTGGCCAACCCCTTTTTGCATCGACGGCCACCGATCAGCGCGGTGCAGCTGCGCAAAAGACTCACCATGCTGGACTTCGAGGATCGTCGAACCGTGCAAAGCCTGTCGCGCATTTTCTACTGGGGAAACCTTGAGCTGAACGATTCAGACGAGGAACTTGTGCGCGAGGCGCAGCGGCTGACCTCGGGGTTTCGGCCGGCGGACATGCGTGAATGCCTGTTCTGGCGTATGGATTTTCGCACGCTGGTGGCGGCACTGCGGCGTCGCCACGCAGGCCAGGATGCCCCCGCTGCCAACACCTGTTGGGGCTTTGGCAACTATGTACACCAGATCGAGCGCAACTGGGCCCACCCCAGCTTTCATCTGGAGGGCCGATTCCCCTGGCTGACTGAAGCCCGCAATCTGCTGGAAGCCGATGACAGCTACGAGCTGGAGCGCCTGTTGCTGTCCACTGTCTGGAATTACTACAGTCGACAGGTACCCGACGTACCGTTCAGTTTATCCGCCGTTTGGCTGTACCTGTCCCAGTGGGACCTGGTGGAGCGCTGGTGCAGCTATAGCGCCGAGCGTGCCAAAATCCGTTTTGACGCCATGGTGGCCTCCGGCCTCGAGCAACCATTGCAGGAACTGAGGAAAATCGCATGAGTGAGAAAGAAGCCACCGCCCGGGTGGTCGCCGTCAGTGACGACGTGATCACCGTGGAGACAACAGGCAGCGGCAGGGACGCCACACCCCTGGTGAAAAACGAGGTGGTATACATCTGTCCGGCCTCCGCCAGCGATGAAAAACTCAAGGCGGAAGTGCTCAGGGTTCGCGGACGGCGGGCGGATGTACAGGTATACGAAGACACCACCGGCGTCGCGGTGGGCGACCCCGTGGAACAGAGTGGGGAATTGCTGTCGGTGGAACTGGGGCCGGGGCTGTTGCGCCAGGTTTACGACGGCCTGCAGAATCCACTGCATCGCCTGCAGGTCATGCATGGTAAATTTCTGCAGCGCGGCGCTGTGGCCCCGGCCCTGGATCGCACGGATAAATGGAGTTTTGACGCACTGGCCAGGGTGGGCGACAAGGTGCGACCGGGAGATACCCTGGGCTCAGTCCAAGAGGGACGCTTTGGGCACAAGATCATGGTGCCGTTCATGCTGCGCGGCGAGTTTACCGTCGACTGGATTCAGGGGGGCACCTTTGACGTTGACACGGTGATAGCGCGCCTGAAGAACGAGGCGGGCCAACTGGAAGACGTGCGCATGGTGCAGCGCTGGCCGGTTAGACGGCCGCTACCGGAGACGCTGATCCGGCAGCGCAGCAGCGAGCGGCAATATCCCACGCAACCCATGATTACCACACTGCGCCTGATCGATACCTTCTTCCCTATCGCCAAGGGTGGCACCGGTTGTATTCCCGGCCCCTTCGGCGCAGGCAAGACCGTACTGCAGAACCTGATCTCACGCTACTCCGATGTGGACATCGTGATCGTGGTGGCCTGCGGCGAGCGCGCGGGCGAGGTAGTGGAGACCATCACCGATTTTCCCCAGCTGCAGGATCCCCACACCGGCGGCACCCTGATGGATCGCACCATCATCATCTGCAATACCTCGTCCATGCCGGTGGCGGCGCGGGAAGCCTCTATCTATACCGGCGTGACCATTGGTGAGTACTACCGGCAAATGGGCTACGACGTACTGCTGCTGGCCGATTCAACCTCCCGTTGGGCCCAGGCCATGCGGGAAACCTCGGGGCGACTGGAAGAGATCCCAGGCGAAGAGGCCTTCCCGGCCTACCTGGAATCAAACATCCGCAACCTGTACGAGCGGGCCGGTGTGATTCGCACCAATGATCAGAGCATCGGTTCCCTGACCATGATCGGCACGGTCTCCCCGGCCGGGGGTAACTTTGAGGAGCCGGTGACCCAGGCCACCCTGAATACCGTCAAGGCCTTTCTCGGCCTCAGCTCTGAACGCGCCTACAAGCGCTTCTACCCGGCGGTAGATCCGCTGCAGTCATGGAGTCGTTATCCGGAGCAACTGGCCCCGTGGTTCAATGAAAATATGGGGCCCGAGTGGCTGGAGGATGTGGCGCAAGCCACTGCCCTGCTGGGCCGCGGGGACGAAATCTCCCGCATGATGCAGGTCACCGGTGAGGAGGGGGTCTCCCAGGATGACTTCGTCACCCAGCAGAAAGCGATGCTGGTGGATATGGTCTACCTGCAGCAGGATGCCTTCGATTCGGTCGACGTATCGACGGGCATAGAACGGCAGAAACAAAGTTTCGCCCTGCTCACCCGGATCACCAATGCGGAGTTGACCTTCAGGGATAAAGCCGAAGCCCGGCTCTGGTTTTCCCGCATGACCGACGCCTTCAAAAACCTGAATTATGCTGAAGTAGACAGCGACCCACACCGGGAAAACTGGCACCAGATCGAATCACTGCTGGAGCAGGCATCCGCGGATGCAGACGAGGTTGCGCCCTAGTGTAGTCGCTCTACATCAGGGCATGGACAGAATGTCACATTCCAGCCTGTCCACAACCTTTTCCACGGTATTGCCATTTATCAGGGCCGAAAGACCCGACCTTGCAGAATTGCCCACGACAACCAGGTTCACATCCAATTTCCTGGCCTTGGCGACAATAACGTCTTCGGGCAGACCGAGTTTGATATGGATTTTGTCGCTCTCAACACCACAGGTTCTGATCAGGGCATTCCTGTCGGGAAAAGACGACAACTCCTTGTGGGCATTGATGAAGTGAACCTCCGCCTGCTGGCTGTCCAGGACCTTCTGGCTGAAGTCTATAATGCGCTGATTCAAATTCTCGTAAGGCTCTTTTTCAGCGCGAATATCAATGGCGGCCAGCACTTTACGAGCACCCTGTTTGGCACCTTCCTTGACCAGCATCACCGGGCACAGACACTCCCGGATCAAGGTCCAATCGGATGTCCTGTGCAGTATGCGCTGGCTGGGCGTATGCTTATAGGAAGACTTGAGCACGACATCGGCACTATTTTTTACCGAAGCACGCACCACCGCCTGATACCAGTCCTGGTCCCACTCTACCTCGGTAGTCACCTGGACTCCCTTGTCGACCAGGGGCGCCACGACAATATTCAACAGGTCTTTCTGGCGGCTAATAAGCGCTTTAACTTCGCCTGATTTTTCCGTTGACTTGGGTATATCAGAATAGATGCAGGCAAAAACATGCACGTTAACCGCAGTCCCTTGCTGTGCAATAACTGTAGCCCGCTCCAGCGCCGGCTGCTCTTCTCTGGTGGGGTCGTATACGACGAAAATATTGGTAAATTCCATTACTCAACTCCTGTTCAGTCCAAAGGCTATGCGCAACGCTGGTTGTAGCAGGAATTTTTAGAATATTGATTCTAAAAACAGCCCTTGTGTTACTTTATTACAGATTCTGCGTAGAATTGCGCCATGCATCACAACAGCTTACAAGCAGATACCGAATCCAGAACCAACTGGCGCATCATTTCCCACCTGATTCCCTACCTGCGCGAATCGCGCAATCGGGTGCTTCTGGCTATGCTGTGCCTGTTGCTGGCCAAGGGCGCCATTCTGCTCATCCCCTTTTTACTCAAGTACCTGGTCGACTCACTGGACGGCCAAAACCTCCAGAGCCTGGCACCGACAGTCCTTTTCGGGCTGGTCGTGGCCTACGGCGGCGCCCGTTTCTCCAACGTTTTCTTTGGTGAATTGCGCGACACGATTTTCGGGCGGGTAAGCGAGCGCGCCATGCGCCGCATCGGCCTGCAGGTATTTCGCCACGTCCACGCGCTGGACCTGGAATTCCACCTGAACCGCCGCAGCGGCGGCCTGGCCCGCGATATCGAGCGCGGCATCACCGGCATCAGCTTCCTGATGCGCTTCTTCGTGTTCAACATTATCCCCACCCTGTTCGAGATCGCCATGGTGGTGAGTATTTTACTATTCAGCTACGGCGTGAGCTTTGCGGTCATCACCCTGGTATCGGTCATCGCCTACGGTCTGTTTTCCCTGCGCGCCACGCGATGGCGCACCCGGTTTGTACGCGAGATGAACGAGGCCGATTCCGCCAGTAATACGCGGGCCATGGACAGCCTGCTCAACTATGAAACAGTGAAGTATTTTACCAATGAGGAATTCGAAGCGCAGCGCTACGACACCGAGCTGGAAAAGTGGGAACAGGCAAGACGTAAAAACCGCTTGTCACTGTTCGGGCTCAACGGCGGGCAGGCCCTGATCATCGCCCTGTCCCAGACCTGCATGATCGGCCTGGCGGCGTGGCAGGTCAGTGACGGCCAGATTGGGCTGGGGGACTTCATCCTCATCAACCAGTTCATGATTCAATTGTTCATGCCCCTGGGCTTCCTCGGCTTCGTATTCCGGGAGATCAAGGCCTCGCTGGCCAGCATCGAGAAGATTTTTGAGCTGCTGGCGCTGAAACCCGCCGTAGTGGATGCTGCCCAGGCCCCCTCACTGAAAATGCAGCGTGGCGGCATAGCGTTCAGCAAGGTCTGCTTCAGCTATAACCCCCAACGAAAAATCCTGCGAGAAGTCGATTTCACTATCGACGCGGGGCAGAAGGTGGCGGTGGTTGGCGCCAGTGGCTCAGGCAAATCGACCCTGGTGAAACTGCTGTTCCGCTTCTACGACCCGGACAGCGGCAGCATAAGCATCGGCGGGCAGGACATCAGCCAGGTGAGCCAGGCCTCGCTGCGCCGGGCAATTGGTATCGTCCCCCAGGATACGGTTCTGTTCAACGACAGCATTTTTGAAAATGTGCGCTACGGTAATCCAGGCGCCACCGACAAGGAGGTAGAAGAGGCGATCCGGCTGGCGCACCTGAACGAATTCATTGCCTCCCTGCCCGAAGGCAGCGCCACGATGGTCGGTGAGCGGGGCCTGAAGCTTTCCGGTGGAGAAAAACAGCGGGTATCCATCGCCCGCACCATTCTCAAGCGCCCGCCTATTATGGTATTCGATGAGGCCACCTCCTCCCTGGACAGCAAGTCGGAACAGGCCATCCTCAGATCCTTGGGGGAAATCTCCCGGGACCACACCAGCCTGGTGATAGCCCACCGGCTTTCCACCATTGTCGATGCCGACAAGATCGTGGTCTTACACCACGGTGCGATCGTCGAACAGGGCACCCACCAACAATTGCTGCAAAGTGACGGCTACTATGCCGATCTGTGGCGCGCTCAGCTGAAGCAGCGGGATCTTGAATCTGACTAAATATTGATCCATTCGCTTTCTACTTCTCGAAGGTCGCCGTATTGTCGAGAACATAGAGAGAGGAATTATTATGGAAAAACTCAATCTTCAGGACTCCGCGTTCCTGCGCCTGGAGTCATCGCGGCATCCCTTTCACGTGGGGGGGCTGATGATTTTAAAGCTGCCACCCGGGGCGCCCAAAAACTATTTGCGAAAACTGGCCGTCAAGTCGGGGCAGCTCAACGAAGTCTGGCCCATTTTCAACAAAAAGCTGAATGACCCGGACAACCTGAGCAACGGCGCCTGGGTGCCCGAGGACAACTACCAGCCCCAGCGGCATGTGTTGCACTACCGCCTGCCCCAACCGGGACGCATGGAAGACCTGCTGAACCTGGTGTCTCGCGCTCACGAGCGGCAGCTGGATCGCAGCCGCCCCCTGTGGGAGATGCACATCATCGAGGGACTTCCCAGGGATCGTTTCGCCGTGTATTGCAAGTTGCATCACGCCCTGATTGACGGGGCCGGCGCCATGAAAATGATGGACATACTGTTCTCTACATCTCCAAAAAAGAGTATTGAACTGGATGAGATCCTGCCCCAGCTTGCAGAGCAAACCGAGCACCACTCGCTACTGGAGAGCCTGGGTGACCTGAGCCGCGGGTTGCTGAAGCAATACCGCGCGCTACCGCAATTATCATCTCTTCTGGTCCATATGGGTATGGATGCCCTACGCGGTGCAGACGACGCCATGAAGCTGCCCTTCACCGCACCGCGCAGCATTTTCAACAACGAGATTGACTCAGCCCGGCGCGTGGTGCTCTGTGACCTGCCCTTTGCCCCGGTGCGCACCCTGGCGCACAAAATGGGTGGCAGTATCAACGACGTATTGCTGGCCGTATGCGGTAGCGCCTTGCGCCGCTACCTACTGGAGCAGAAGTCCCTGCCGCGCAGCTCGCTGGTCGCCGGCGTACCCGTATCAATCAAGTCCGCAGACAAACGGGCCGGGAACCAACTGAGTTTCATCCTGTGCCCCTTCTTCACTACTGAGCGGGACGAGCTGAAACGTCTGCAGCGCATCATAAAGACCACCACCAAGGCAAAATCACAACTGGCAGAAATGTCCAGCACCGCCAACCAGGACTTCACCAACCTTATTCTGATGCCGGCCGTACTGCTCACCGTCACTGGCAACTCCACCAAAGTTTCACCCCCCCTGAATGCCATTTTCTCCAACGTTCCAGGCTCCCGTAAGAAACTGTATATGGAGGGCTCGGAGCTGGAAAGTTTGTATCCACTGTCGGTGGTCACCGACGGTATGGGTATCAACCTGACGGTGATCAGCTATGACAAAAAACTGTGCTTCGCCATTACCAGCTGCCCCACCGAACAACCGGGCATTGAGCAATTGGGCAATTACCTGAAAGAGAGCTTTCGTGATTTGCAGGCGGCAGTAAAGGAACAGCAGTGATCCAGCCAGCCGATAAGGCCGGCGGAGTTTGCTAGAAACTCTCACCATCGCGCGGGTAGTGAGCTCAGCCATTCAGAACAGGCCCTCTATCTGACCCTGCTCGTTGACATAAATACTGTTGGCGGCCGGTACACGGGGCAAACCCGGCATGCGCATGATGTCTCCGCATACGACAACCAGGAATTCAGCCCCCGCCGCCAGTGCCAACTCGCGCACCGTTACCCGGTGATTACTGGGCGCTCCCATCAATTGGGGGTCAGTAGAAAAGCTGTACTGGGTCTTGGCCATGCACACGGGAAAGTGGCCATAGCCCTCCCGCTCGAATTGCTCGAACTGGTCGCGAATCTTCTTATCCGCGTCTATGTCGTCGGCCCCGTATACCGCCCGCGCCACCGTACGGGCCTTCTCCCACAGGCTCATATCATCGTCGTATAAGGTGCGGAACTGGGCATGGCCGCTGGCAGTCAGGTCGACCACTGCCTGTGCCAGGTCGGTGGCTCCCGCCCCACCGTCCGCCCAGTGTGTGCACACATGGGCCTTTACTCCCCGTTGCTCCACATAGGATTTGATAGCGTCAATTTCCGCCTTGGAATCACCGCTGAAGTGGTTGATGGCGACGACCTGTGGCACGCCGTACTGGCCAGTATTGCGTATGTGGCGACCCAGGTTCTCCAGGCCGCGCTGTAGCGCCGCCACGTTTTCTTCGCCCAACTCACCGCGGGGCACTCCCCCGTGCATCTTCAGCGCCCGCACCGTGGCCACCAGCACTACAGCATCCGGGCTCAGGCCGGACTTTCGGCACTTGATATTAAAAAATTTCTCGGCGCCCAGATCGGCGCCAAACCCCGCCTCGGTGATCACATAGTCGGAGAGCTTGAGCGCGGTCTCCGTGGCAATAATGGAATTACAACCGTGCGCGATATTGGCGAACGGGCCACCGTGAATAAAGGCCGGTGTGTTCTCCAGGGTTTGCACCAGGTTGGGCGCCAGTGCATCCCGCAGTAAAGCCGTCATGGCTCCGGGTGCCTTTACCGCCGCGGCGGTCACCGGCTCCAGCTCGCGGGTGTAGCCGATAACTATCCTGCCCAGGCGCTCCTGCAGGTCCTGCAGGTTGCGCGACAAACAGAAGATCGCCATCACCTCCGAGGCCACGGTGATATCGTAACCGCCCTCCATGGGGTAACCATTGGCGGGACCGCCCGCGCCAGTTATGATCTGTCGCAATTGACGGTCATTGATATCCACCACCCGACGCCAGGTCACCCGGCGCAAATCCAGGCGGATGTCGTTACTCCAGTGGATATAGTTGTCTATCATCGCCGCCAGTAAATTATGGGCGGCGCCGATGGCGTGCATATCGCCGGTAAAATGCAGGTTGATATCCTCCATGGGCACCACCTGCGAAAAACCACCGCCGGCAGCACCACCCTTGAGCCCGAAGCAGGGTCCGAGGCTGGGCTCACGCAAGCAGACCGAGGTATTCCTGTCGATCCGGTTCATGGCATCGGCGAGCCCGATTGCCACAGTGGTCTTACCCTCACCCGCCGGCGTGGGGCTCATGGCGGTAACCAGCACCAACTTACCGTCGGGGCGGTCGCGCACGGATTCCACATAGTCCAGCTTAACCTTGGCTTTGCTGTGACCATAGGGAACCAGTTGTTCGGACGGTATGCCTAACCGCTCTCCAATCTCCGTCACCGGGCGCATCGTCGCCTCCCTGGCGATTTCAATATCTGATTTCATGGGGTACGCCCTCATTATGATTGTTATGAAACATGCGACTGTTCAGCTAGATAGTGTAGCCTATGCCACAGGTTAAAATAATAGGAGGGCGGGACATGGCCACGCCGACACACAATCAGGTACTGCAACAATTACAGGAACAAGGGTACGCAATCATCCCCAACTTCCTGTCTGCGCAGCAACTGGCGAGCGTCAATCGTCTCTTTGATGCCATGTTGGGCAGCTACACGGGGCGCAATAACTTCGAGGGGAATCTTACCGAGAGAATCTATACCCTGGTAGCGCGCGACAGGGTGTTCCAGGATATCGCCGAGGACGCCAGGATCATGGCCGTGTGTGATGCCCTGTTCCTACCCAACTATCTACTCACTGCCAGCCAGGCTATCGTGATCAGCCCGGGAGAGACACCACAGCCCTGGCACACCGATGATACCTTCTACCCCATTCCCAGGCCCCGCCCCATGATCAGCCTCTCCACTATTGTGGCGGTGGAAGATTTCACTGCGGAGAATGGCGGCACCGAAGTCATTCCCGGCAGCCACCTGTGGGATGAAGACCAGATGGCGGGGGAGTATCTCACGGGTGATATGGAATCGGACCCGAACTTCGCCGACAAACTGGCGGGGCAGTCGGTGTCACTGGAGATGCCCGCCGGTAGCTGCGTGGTCTTCGCCGGAACTTTGTTACACCGCGGGGGCGCCAATCGCGGCCCGGGGACACGGCGCGCATTTACCCATCAGTATTGCGAACCCTGGGCCCGCACCCAGGAGAATTTTTTCCTGGCCATTCCAACCCGGGAGGCGGCAAAGATGTCACCAAAAATCCAGTCCCTGCTGGGCTACTCCGTTCACCCACCCTTTATGGGCCAGCTGACCGCCTCCCACCCGGCCAAGGCACTGGCACCGGGTTTTGTACCGCCGGCTTTTCGAAATAGGGAGTCCGGCAAGCTGTGAACTTTTCACAGACGGTAATCTTTGATTGACGCGAGTTAGCGCCGGGCGCAGTATGGCGCCGTGCCTGCGGGTGCAAACCCTATTCAAACTTTTAAGTGATACACATGACCACCCTACTCACACTACAGGCAAGCAGAACGATGCGACACGGTTCGATCACCGTGCAGCCCTTATGCCTGTGGAGAAACAGGGTGGTTAGAAGACGCACTTAATAAAGTAAACAAGCTTTAAAAAGGCCTCCGAGAACCCTGATTCCGGAGGCCTTTTTTTATTCCAGAAAAAACACCTCCGCTTTTCAGGTTCCCGGGCAACCAGGACGAGAACCGTGAACAGGTCATTACACAACAACATCCGAACCATCTACCTGATGGGCTTCTTCCACAGCTTTATGGTGGTCATCCCCGTATTCGTGCCTTTGCTGCAGGGCTACGGGCTGTCCATGAGCCAGGTCCTGCAGACCCAGGCCATGTTCGCCCTGACCATCGCCCTGTGCGAGGTACCCTCCGGATACATCGCCGATATGTGGGGCAGGCGCCGGGCCATTTTGATCGGCTCGGCACTGAATGCCGCGGGGTTTTTCTCCCTGCTGTGGGCCGATGGTTTCGTGGATTTTCTTGTCTACGAGATTTTCCTGGGCGTTGGTTTCAGCCTGATTTCGGGTGCCGACCTGGCGCTGCTGTACGACACGGAAGTCTACCTGCAGGAGCGGGGCCTGCCCGGCGGTGCCGGCGCGGGTAAATCACTGAGCCGACTCATTTCGGTGGAGGCCGCGGCTTCCGGCATTGCCGGCGTGGTCGCCAGTATCCTGTTGCTGTGGTCACTGGACGGCGTGGTACTGGTGCAGGCCTTCACCGGATTTATGCCGCTATTGCTGGGGCTGAGCCTGGTAGAGGTGCCCAGGCCGGCGACTAAAGTGAACCACCGGGAAAACGCGCGACATATCCTGGAGCTGCTGTTGTTCGGCAAGCCCGTCGTACTGTGGACCGCGTTCGCTATCGCCGTGTTCGGCCTGCTGGCTGTCTATGTTTTCTGGATTTACCAGAAGTACTGGGAACTGCAGGGCGTGCCTCTGGGCTGGTTTGGCTACATCTGGGCGGCCTTCGCACTAACGGTGAGTGTCTCCGCCAGGTATGCCGGCGCCCTGGAGCAGCGCCTGGGCACGCGTAAACTGCTGTGCCTTGTCGCCGCGCTGCCGCTGTTGGGGCTGATCGGCATGGCCTTTGGCGCCGGCTGGCTGGGCGTGATGTTCGGCTTCGCCATCCAGGCATCGCGCGGCGTCAGTATGAGCCTGTTTTACGAGGCGCTGAACCGCCGCGTACCGGGGGAGTTTCGCGCCACGGTCAACTCGCTGGTGAGTCTGGGCGTGAGGGCGATATTTATCGTCACCGGACCGGTACTGGGTTTCGCCCTGGACAGCCAGGGCATGAGCTCAACCCTGCTGGCACTGGTGGCGATATTCACCCCCCTGATGGGACTGGTGCTGGTACCGCTGGTGATTCGCATACGCCGGGAGTCGGGTACTCGGAAAATGGAGGCAGGTCTTGAAGCGTGAGTCCCGCTGCGCGGTATAGTCGTGCCGGCGTTTCGGGTTAAACTGCAACACCGGAGGAATAATCCATGCCCACCAGCGCGACCGAGTTCGCCATTACAGCGCCCACCGTATTTGACGGTGAGCGCTTTCTAGCAGATCACTGTGTCATTGTGCAGGGTCAGACTGTGGTGCAGGTCTTGCCAGCCCGCGACTGCCCCGCGGAATTGGACACCCTGGTTCTGGACACCGGCATACTCGCCCCGGGGCTGATCGACCTCCAGGTCAACGGAGGCGGCGGCCTTATGCTGAATAGCTCGCCTGTCAGTGCGACAGTCAATGCCATGCACACCGCACATCGGGCCACCGGCACCACCTCCATGTTGCCCACCTTGATGAGCGATACCCGCGAGGTGCAACAGGCCGCTGTAGACGCTGTGCGCGAGGCCAGGGCTGGTGGCAATGCCGGTATTGCAGGGCTCCATATAGAGGGCCCCTTCTTCGAGCCGGGCAGACGCGGCGCGCACAGCGCAAGCATGATAAGACCACCCGGGGCACAGGACATAGACTGGTTGTGCTCAATACAAAATCTGCCACTGCTCGTCACCCTGGCGCCGGAGCATGCACAAACGGGACAAATCGGCCAACTCACACGCAGCGGGGTACAGGTCTGCGCCGGTCATACCAACGCCAGCTACCAACAAATCAGGGATGCGGCCAAAGAGGGCTTGCAAGGCGTCACGCACCTGTTCAACGCCATGAGTCCGCTGACATCCCGCGAACCCGGCACCGTGGGCGCCGCACTGGACGACGACAGTCTCTGGGCGGGTATCATCGCCGACGGGCACCATGTACATGCGGCCGGCATCCGGCTGGCGCACCGGGCCAAGCCAGCGGGCAAGCTGGTGCTGGTGACAGACGCCATGGCCACGGTGGGCGGTGACAGCCCCGTTTTCGAGCTCTATGGCGAAGAAATCCGCGAGTGTGATGGCCGCCTGGTCAACACCGACGGCGCGCTGGCCGGTAGCGCGATCGGTATGATCGACGCGGTCTGTTACACTCATCGCACAGTGGGCTTACCGCTGGAGGAGTGCCTGCGCATGGCCTCCCTGTACCCTGCCGCCGTCCTCAAGCTGGATGACAGCCTGGGGCGTATCATCAGTGGCTACCGGGCGGACCTGGTCCACTTTGACGAGAATTTCACCGTGTACAATACCTGGCTGGCCGGGCAGCGGCAGTCACATAACTAACGAAATACCGCTGACATATCACAGCTTTTACCGAGGACAAATCATTGACCAAACACAAGTGCGCCATCGCGCTGGCGGGAATACTTTGTGCCGCCACTCTTTATTCCGCTACTACAAGCGCCGGCACTGTATCCACCGCAAAAGACGGCTGGGATTTTATGCTGCCCGCAAAACAACTGGCCACCCTGTGCGACTCCACCCTGGCACAAGCCGGATCGGCCTTTGCCGCGATCGAGGATGACACCGCGGAACCCACTCTGGAACGGGTCTACGACCCCTGGGATGCCATGAATATAGGCCTGCAGGCGATACAGCATGTCTGGTACCTGAAGTCGGTACACCCGGACCCGCAGATCCAGGCGGCGGCCGAGATATGCGTCAATGATTACACCGAACTGGCCGCCTCCTTCGATCTCTCACAAAAGTTCTTTCACCGGGTGGCGGCGATTGACCTGGCAAACGCCAGCGCTCCCGAGCGCTTAATGGTGGAAAAACGGCTGCGGGACTTTCGCCAGGCAGGTGTCGATAGCGACCAGGCGACACGGGACAAGACACTGGCGCTGATAGGGGAGATCACAGAGCTGGGCACCCGCTACGACAGGAATATTCGCGAGGACCAGCGCGTCGTGGAGGCCACTGCGGAGCAACTGGCGGGGCTGCCACAGGATTTCCTGGATGCGCATCCGGCGGATGAGCAGGGTGTCATTCGTATTTCCACCGATTACCCTGATTACTTCCCCGTGATGAAATACAGCGCTGATGACGAACTGCGCCGTCAGTTGTATATCGTCGCCAAAAATATCGCCACGCCGGCCAACGGCGATACGCTCAAGGCCCTCATAAGCAAACGCTCTGAACTCGCCACATTGCTGACCTATGACAGCTACGCGGCACTGGCAATGGACGGCCTGATGATCCAATCGCCGCGTAACGCCCAGATTTTTCTGTCAGAAGTGGGAACCGCAGCGCAGGCCCCCGCCAGCAGGGACATGAACATCCTGTTGGCACGCCTGCGCCAGTTCGATGCGCAGGCACAGCAAGTACAACCATGGCAGGCATCTTACCTGTCCAACCTGGTGCGACAGGAGGACTACGCCCTGGACGCCAGGGAGGTGCGCGAATACTTCTACTTCGACAAGGTGCAGGCAGGTATTTTCCAGTGGACCGAAGACCTGTTTGGCGTGGAGATAGTGCCCTGGGAGACCGTGACCTGGCACGAGGACGTCACCGCATGGGAGGTTCGCGAGCAGGGCCGGGCCATCGGTCGTTTCTATCTGGATATGCACCCCCGGGAAAATAAATTCAAGCACGGAGCCCACTGGACTCTGCGCACCGGCCTGCGGGATCGCCAGTTGCCCCTGTCGGGGATGGCCACCAATTTTCCCAGGGGCAGGATGGAACACACCCAGGTGGGAACCTTCCTCCACGAATTCGGCCACCTGCTGCACAACATGTTCTCCGGCACCCAGGACTGGCTGGATATTTCCGGCATGTCCATGGAACGTGATTTTGTGGAGGCTCCCTCCCAGATGCTGGAGGAGTGGGTGTGGGACTACAACACCCTGCGCCGCTACGCCAGCAACGATGAAGGACAGGTAATCCCGCCGGATCTGGTGGTAAAGATGAACCGTGCTCGCCACTTCGGTGAAGCCGCGGGCACCTCAGGGCAAATTTTCTTAGCCAACCTGTCCCTGAATTACTACAACCGGGATCCACAAAGCTTTCAACTACTGCCCCTGCTGGTGGAGCTGCAGGCCCAGTATTCTCCTTTCCCCTATGTTAAAGGCACACACTTATACAACAACTTTGGCCACCTTTACGGCTATTCTTCCAACTACTATATCTACCAGTGGTCGCAAGCCATCTCCACTGACCTGTTCAGCGAATTCCAGACCCAAGGCCTGAGCAACAGTGCCACCGCACGCGCCTATAGACAAAAGGTACTGGCCCCGGGGGGCAGCAAACCCGCACTTGAACTGATCACTGATTTTTTGGGTAGACCGTTCTCCACCAAAGCCTATACTCAGTACTTGAACCAACTCAACTAAACGCCCCGCGGCAGGCGGATCCTGCCAGTGTTGTATTGACGCATGGGTTTCTACACGTATCCTGTGCGACCGTATTCTCCCGCTACAGAGGACCAGTGTATGCAACAATTATCCGGACAGGACGCCATGTTCCTGCACGCCGAACTCGATGGCCTGCCACAGCATATTGGCGGGGTGAGTATCTATGATCAGTCCACCGCCCCCGGGGGTGTGGTCCGCTTCAAGCAAATCCTGGCCATGCTGGAAAATCGCGTGCACCTGTCGCCCATTTTCCGCCGCAAACTGGCCTTTGTTCCCTACGGCCTGGGCCGCCCCTACTGGGTGGAGGATCCGGACTTCGACATGGAATACCATGTACGGCATATTGCCCTGCCCAAGCCCGGTGACTGGCGCCAGTTGTGTATTCTGACCGCGCGCATTCATTCCCAGCCCCTGCGCCGGGACAAGCCCCTGTGGGAGATGTACGTCATCGAGGGGCTCAATAATATCGAGGGCTACCCGCCCAATTGCTTCGCCATATTGCTGAAGGTTCACCACTGCGCCATGGATGGGGCCACCGGCACCCAGTTTATGAATATCGTGCATGACCTCACGCCCGAGACCAAAGACGTCGGCAGTGCGCCACCGTGGATCGTAGAGCGGCCCTCCAAAGCCAGAATGCTGGGGCCAGGCCTATGTCGATGCCTGGCGCAAGCCCGGTCAGGTGCTGGACATGATAAAACAGGCGGGACCCGCCTTTATACGCATTCGCCAGGGCAAGAAGGAACAACACTTCCGCAGCCTGGAAGACAAGCAGAAAACCCGCTTCCAGGGCAAGATCTCCCGCCACCGGGTGGTGGAATCGCGCAAGTTCGATTTCGAGGTAGTGCGCGCCATCAAGAACACCCAGCCAGGCGCCACTATCAATGATGCCATGCTGACCATCGTGGCCGGGGGTATGCGCAAATACCTGGACAGCAAGGGTGAACTGCCGGACCAGACCCTGGTCACCGGCTGTCCCATTGACGTGCGCTCCCCTGAAGAGCGAGCCGCGGGTGGCAATATGGTGGGCTTTATGAACGTGGCGCTGCGCACCGAGATCGCCGACCCTGTTGAGCGCCTGGCGGCAGTGCACCAGGAGTCCGTGTCAGCCAAGGCCTACGCCGAGGCCCTGGGGCCGCGCATTATGGTAGACCTGACGGATGTGATGCCCGGCAATGTGCTGTCCCTGGCGATTCGCGCGGCCAGCGCCACCGGCCTGGCGGAGGCCAGTGTGGTGCAGAACACCATCGTCACCAATGTGCCGGGGCCGCCGTTCCAACTCTATATGTGCGGCGCCGCCCTGGTGGATTCCATCAGCCTGGGCCCGCTGGTGCCCAACATCGGCCTGTTCCACATCGTGTACAGTTCAGTGATGGAAAAGAAGGGCAGCATTAATCTATCCTTCACCGCCTGCCGTGACATGCTGCCGGACCCGGCATTTTATGCGGACTGCCTGCAGGAATCCTTCGAGGAACTGCGCGTGGCCGCGCTCCCTGGCAACAACAAGGGCAAAAAAACCCGTCGCAAACGGACCGCGAAGTCGTGACTCAGGTCAGCCGGCGCTGCATCAGCTGATACACGTTGACCCGGGCCTTCAGCCGGCTGGCGAGCATGAACATGCCCCCCAACTTGCGGTGAAAATAAACCGCATCGGTGGGAGGCGCCTGCCAGAAGTCCTTGTAGTTGGTGACATCCTGCCCCAGTTCTGACATCTTGCGGGCCATGTCCGAGCGGGCGAAATCGTAGGTCACATCGTGACGCAGGGGCTCCAGCGCCAGCATAAAGAGCTGCAACACCAGCTCCCGGTACTCACTACCTGTTTCGCCCATGGCATAGCCCAGCCGCTGCGCCGCCGCAGCTACCTTGTCCAGGTCCTGGGCAACCGCCGCGGTGGCCAGTTTTTTGTAGTTATTGACGAAAGCGGCCTTGAAGTGGCGGGTAGCCCCAAAATCCAGTAAGACAATCTCACCCGTTTTACTGCGGTACCGGTAATTGGCAAAATTAGGGTCGGTCTGCACCATGCGCAGCTCGAACATTTCCATGAACATCAGGTCGATCAGGGCGGTCATTACCCGGTCTCTTTCCGCCTGCGGCAGGTCGATGACCGTGTCTATGGGCCTGCCACTGACATAGGTCATGGCCAACACGTTGCGGTGGGTCAGCTCGGGGAGTACTTCAGGCAACACGAAACGCTCATCATCTGCCAGCAGTTCACCGAATGCCTGCAGGAACTTGGCCTCCTTGTGGTAATCCGCCTCGTCCTTCAGTTGACGCTTGGCATCCTCCAGCAATGGCTGGATATCCAGGTCCGCGGGTAGTAAGCCGGTCAAGCGGAGTAAGCTGGCGATATTGTCCACATCACTGTCGATGCTGGCCGCGACCCCGGGATACTGCACCTTGAGCACAATCTCCCTGCCATCAGGGGACGTGGTCTTGTGTACCTGGCCAATCGAGGCCGCCGCGATGGGCTTCATCTCAAAGCCGTAGAACAGGGTCTTCCAATCGGGGCCATAGGCCTGGACCATGGCTTTCTGTAGCTGTGCCGGCGGCATGTATTTGGCATCCGAACGCAGGCGCCCCAGGATATCGGCCAGTTCCCGGGGTAAAAATTCGCCTGTATCCATGGACAACATCTGCCCCACTTTCATGGCCGCGCCGCGCATGGTGGCCAGTTGCTCCGCCACACGGCGCGCATTGCCGGGTGTCAGCAGCAAATCCCTGGCCCTGGGGCGATTGCCCGCACGCAGTTGCCGGGTGCCCTCCGCCACCATGCCACCGGCCACGCCGCTGGCCATGCGCGCCATGCGTGCGAAACGGCCGACCCGGGAGGTGGGTATCGCTTTGTGGTTGTCGCCGGGTCCTTTTTTATCCCTGGCCACGGGTTTCATTCTCACGCCAGCGGCGAATATGGGTCTCGATCATGTCGTGGGCGTTGAACTCCGCCTCCAGCACCGCGATGAAATTGAAAACCCCGCTGAGCTTGCGGGCGATCAGGGCGAAATCCCGCGAGGGGGTGGCGAAGTGACGGCTGGCAGCGGAGGCGACGGCCTGCTTGCCCGCCCGCCGCATCAAGCGGGATTTGGCCCAGCAGTACTCACCCTTCGCGTTGAGGTACGGGGCCGGCAACTTCTCCGGCGGCCGCAGGGGTTCCAGCAATTGCTGGCAGAAATCGGCAAACATCAGCCGCCCCTCCTCACTGGCATCTTCGCGCAAGCAGCCCAGGCCGATCAGGCCGTCCACCAGGCGCGGCACATCCTGTTGCTGGCCGGCGTCGATGATATGGCGCAGATGAAACAAAAAATCCTCGGAACATTCCAGCACCGAGCCAAAATCGAGCAGACCCAATTCATCGCGCGCCGTTTTTTTGCGGCGATCGTCCAGGCACAGCAGGTAATTGCCGAAATTGGGATCGGTTTGCAGGAACCCCCAGTCGTAGAGCTCATAGAAAAACAGCTCCAGCATGCCGATGGCAAGCGCATTGCGCCGCTCCAGGGAGAGATGGGCGACATCCGGATCAGCCACGGAATATCCGTCGATATATTCCATTGCCAGTACCGTATCGGTACAGTAGGCAGGGTGCAGATCCGGCACATGGTAGGTGACTGCGCTGGCTTGCACGCCCTGTACCAGCTCCGCCATCCGCGTGGTGAAAGCGGCCTCACGCCGATAATCGATCTCGTGGTGCAGGTGGGTGCGCATGGACTCCAGCCAGCTATCCAACTCGCGACCCGACTTCACCCAGCGTGCCAGCAGCAACATGCGCACCACCGCATCAAAATCGGAATCGATGACCTGCGCCAAGCCGGGGTACTGGATCTTCAGGCATATCCACTCGCCGGTAGCGCGGATTCTGGCCAGGTGCACCTGGGACAGGGACGCTGCCGCAATCGCCTCCGGGTCGATTTCCAGTTCATTGAAGCGCTCGCCGAGGCTATCGCGCGCGAAGGATTCGAGCGCGTCCCAGTGCAGCGGTTCGGTCTGGTCCGCCAGGTCGCGCAGTGCTTCCACCAATACCGACGGCAGAAATTGCTCCCCGAACAGGGCCAGCATCTGGCCGATCTTTACATACGTGCCTTTGAGTTTGCCCAGCTCCCGGACAAAACGCCGGGCCTCCCGGCGCGCGAATTCTGAATCATCGGCGCTGTCACCGCGGCCCATAACCTTCTGCATGGCGCTGTCCACGGCCAGGGCCCCGCCGGCCCGAATCCCCGCAAAGGACACAGACAAGCTGCGAGAAATGGCTTTTCGCTTGAAACTACCCGGTTTTTTTGACATGACAACCAAAGGGGGGGCAAATAATGGGGGCAAGTATATACGAATGTCGTGGCTTTAGGCACAGAGATCGGCACCCGTATCAACGACCCCTGCCCGGCGCCCCGGTTGCGTTGATTCAGGCGACCTCTTGGCTGTCCTGTTCTGCCAGCGTGACCAACACCTGCCTGTTTTTCACCTGATCTCCAGGCGCGGCACTGACCGTCTCTACCACACCGTCGATACCCGCCTTTAACTGATGCTCCATCTTCATCGCCTCCAGCACCACCAGGGTCTGGCCGGCACTGACCGCATCGCCCACTTGCACCAGCACCGCGACAATGGCGCCATCCATGGATGCCTGCAACTGGCCGCTGCCGACGGCGCCTGCGGCCACGGCGGCCTCATGGGTAACATCCTCGAAGCTCCAGTGGCCGCTGCCATCGTCCAGGTGCAGCAGCGTCCCCGGCTGCATTCCCGAGAACGCGTAACTCACCCGCTCGCGCAGGCCATCAATAACCAGGGACGCCGAACTGTGGCGCAAGTCCGACAACTCCAGAGTCACCGACTGATCGGGGCAGCGCACAGTGGTTTTCCCGTCCCGCGACACCAGATCCAGCGGGTAATCCTCCCCCTGGTGACGCAGGGTAAAGCAGTGGCGTGCGCCGGTGGAACTGCGCCAGCGCAGCTCCCCGTGATCCGCCGACGCCTCGATAATAGCCGTCGCGATTGCCAGCGTACGCGCCGTGGGGCTGGCAACGCCCATACTGATGTCGTTCTGGAAATGCTGATCTATAAAGGCTGTGGTCGCCTCTCCCCGGCAAAAAACCGGGTGACGCAGCACATTCTGCAGAAAGAGTTTGTTGTTATTGACCCCCAGCAGGCGGGTATCCTGCACCGCCGACGCCAGCTTGCGACAGGCCTCCTCTCGATTGACACCCCAGGCTATGACTTTGGCCAGCATGGGGTCGTAGTGGGGGGTCACCGCCTGGCCGCGGCGGATACCGTGATCCACCCTGATCCCACTGTGACCGGGAAACTGCCAGACCTCTATGTTGCCGGTCTGGGGCATAAACTGCCGGCGCGGATCTTCCGCATACAGGCGCACTTCGATGGCATGCCCGTTAAGGCGGATGTCGTCCTGGAGCAGGGGCAGGGGCTCCCCGGCCGCGACCGCCAACTGCCAGGCCACCAGATCCTGTCCGGTAATCATTTCGGTCACCGGGTGCTCCACCTGCAGGCGTGTGTTCATCTCCAGAAAATAGAAATTCCGCTCGCCATCCACCAGAAACTCCACGGTACCCGCACCGCGATAGTCACAGGCCCTGGCCGCTTCTACCGCCGCCTCACCCATGCGCCGACGCAAGTCTTCGTCCACGAAGGGGGACGGGGCTTCTTCCACCACCTTCTGGTGGCGACGCTGTATGGAACAGTCCCGCTCACCCAGATACACCACATTACCGTGGCCGTCTGCGAACACCTGGATTTCTATATGGCGCGGCTGCAGCACCGCCCGTTCCAGAATCAACTCACCGCTGCCGAAGGCACCGAGCGCCTCGGAGCGGGCGGTACGAATCTGCTCCGCCAGTTCGCTCTGTTCAAAAACCAGGCGCATCCCCCGACCGCCGCCACCTGCCGAGGCTTTCACCATCAGCGGGAAGCCGACATCCTGTGCCTCAACCAACAGCGTCTCATCAGACTGGTCTTCTCCCTGGTAACCGGGAATACAGGGCACCCCCGCCGCCAGCATGGCGATCTTGGACAGGCGCTTGCTGCCCATCAGCTCTATGGCACCGGCCGGGGGGCCGATAAAGACAATACCCGCCTGTTCACAAGCCGCCGCAAACGCCGCATTCTCCGACAGGAAGCCGTAACCCGGGTGGATGGCATCGGCGCCGGTACGGGCCGCCGCATCCAGGATTTTTTCCGCCACCAGGTAGGACTCACCCACTGGCGCGGGACCAATGCAAACCGCCTGGTCCGCCTCCTGTACATGCAGGGCGTCCGCATCCGCCTCGCTGTAAACCGCCACCGTGCGGTACCCTAGTTCGCGCGCTGTGCGGATCACCCGTACAGCGATCTCCCCCCGGTTGGCGATCAATATTTTTGTAAATGCTGTCATAATCCTAATCCAGTAATAGCGCCGCCAGGCGCTTGCGGTGATGCTGGGCGTCGCCAAATTGCTGCTGGCTCCACTGGGCCCTGCGGATATACAGCTGGGCATCACATTCGTAGGTAAATCCCATGCCGCCGTGAAATTGCACGGCGCGATCCCCGGCGTACAACAGGGTTTTGGTCGCGTGGGCCTTGGCCATGCGACAGGCAATTTCAGCATCCCTGTCCAGGGCCTCATCCGTCACCAGGCTGGCCGCGTGATAATTAAACGAACGGGCAGAATCGACGGATGTCAGAATATCCACCGCCGGGTGCTTGAGCGCCTGGTAGGAGCCGATCAGCTTGCCAAACTGTTTGCGCGTCTTGAGATATTCCACCACCGTATCCAGGCAGGCCGCCGCACTGCCGGTGGCCTCGGCGGCTACCAACAGCGCCCCCAGCAAACGGATATCGCGCAGGGCAGCCGGCACAGCGGCACCGGTAATCAGGTCTTTTTCATCCACCGTGATGCCGGTGAAATCCACATGGGCCGAGCGTTTGGTCTGGTCTATCAGGGTATTGGCCGCCAGTGCGCCCGCACCGAGTTGTTCTGCGCGCACCACGACCAGGGCCACCTCACCCCGATAATCGACAGACACCACAAACAACCCGGCGACGGCAGCATCCGCGACGAAGTTTTTGCCACCGTGCAGTACCCGGTCATCGTCGAGGGTACAAGCGACGCGCTCATCACCCCAGTCACCGTTTTCCAGTAGTGCCAGGGTCGCCGGCATGCCGCTGGCGATACCCGGCAGCAGCCTCTCGATTTGCTCACTGTTACCCGCGCGCAACAGCAACTGCGCGGCAAGGGTAGTGCTGATCAGCGGCGTACCCAGCATGGCGCGACCCATGGACTCCACCACCGGCACCACAGTGGCAACGCCCAACCCGGAGCCGCCACAGGATTCCGGCACGGCGATGCCGGCCCAGCCCAGTGCCACCAGTTCATCCCAGATGTCCCGATCAAAGCCGGTTTCAGTTTCCAGCTGTGCACGCACTTCGGCGATGGGTGATTTATCGCGGCAAAATTCCCTGGCCACATCCAGCAACATGGCCTGCTCTTCACTGAACCGCAGGGCGGTATTTCCAATAACTGACATGTTTTCCTCTACTTGGGCAGGCCAAGAATATGTTCGGCAATGATATTGGCCTGCACCTGGCTGGTGCCGCCGCCAATGGTCGCGGAGAAGCTGTTGAAATAGGCGCGCTGCCAGAAACCGCCCTGCCGCGCCTCGTCATCGCCCACGTACAGGGCTCCCGCCGCGCCCTGCAGATTGATGGCGAACTGGCGCATGCGCCGGGTCATCTCGGTAGCGCGCAGCTTGCGCGACAGGGGCAGGGAGAACGGGTAATCGGTGGTCAACGGACCAATGGCCGCGCGCCGATCACCGAGGGCAATAGCCTTTTCTTCCATGATCATCTCAACCAACTGGTCGCGCACCACCGGGTCTGCCAGCACCGGCTCGCCGTCCCGGGTGACGTCACCCAGTTGGCCGATCATGTCATCGATGGTGACATTGACCATGGCGATGCCGCCGGCGGCTCCCGCCTCGGCGCCGCGCTCGTACTGCAAGGTCTGCATGGCGATCTTCCAGCCCTGCCCCTCCTCGCCCATCAGGCAATCCGCCGGAATACGGGCATCGGTGAAAAACGTTTCGGTGAAGCCATATTCGCCGGTGAGTTTGCGGATGGGGCGGGTCTCGATGCCCGGGACATGCATGGGCGACAGAAAATAGGACAGGCCGTCGTATTTGCGCTCAGTATTGGGGTTGGTGCGCGCCAGCAGTATCATGTATTTGGCGAAATTGCCCATGGTGGTCCAGATCTTCTGGCCGTTTATTACGTACTCATCGCCATCGCGCACAGCACGGGTCTGGGCGTTGCCCAGGTCCGAGCCATGATCCGGCTCGGAAAAGCCCTGGCACCACACATCCTCGGCATTGAGGATGCCTTTGAGGTATTTGTCCTTTTCCTGCTCCGTGCCGATATCGTTAATCAGCGGGCCGGCCCAACCCAGGCCAATCACATTGAAACAAATGGGTACCGAGTGGCGGCGCATCTCCTGGTCGGCAATGCTCTGGTAAATCCTGTCCACACCACCACCGCCATATTCCCTGGGCCAGGCCATGCCCAGGTAACCCGCTGACCACACCTTATGCTGCCACTCGCGCAGGAATTCAAGCATCCGCTCGTCGCCCACTTCCATAAACGTCTGGGGCAACAGGAATCCGGGGTCGGGGGGGTTATTGTCCTGCATCCAGGCGGATACCTGGGCGCGAAAATCTTTCAGTTCCTGTTCGCTGGCGCTCATAACTCGAACTCCTCCCTATTCATCTGTTGCTCAGTCACAGCCTAGAAACGCGCCACACCCCAACTATTGGGGCGCAGCTCTCGACGGTCCGCCTCGCGGCAAACACCGAGCACAAAGGCCACCACCTCTCGCGTATCGCGCGGGTCTATCATGCCGTCATCCCAGACCCGGGCGGTATTGGCCAGGGCCCGGGACTTGGCCTCAATATTGCTCACTATGGTGCTCTCGATGCTATCGAGCTGTGCGGTGTCGACCTCGCCACTGCGTGCCATCTTGGCCTGCGCCACCTGGCGCATCACGGAACCCGCCTGTGCCGGGCCCATGATTGACACAACAGAGCGAGGCCAGGCGAACATAAAACGGGGATCCATACCGCGGCCGCACATGGCGTAATTGCCGGCGCCGTAAGAACCACCCACCACCACACTGATTTTTGCCACTTTGCTGTTGGTCACCGCCTGGATCAACTTGGAGCCGTGCTTGATAATGCCGGCGCGCTCGGATTCCGTACCCACGATGAACCCGGTGGTGTTGTGCAGGAAAAGGATCGGGGTATCGGATTGCTCGCAAAGCTGGATGAACTGCCCCGCCTTGGCGGCACCGCGGGCGGTGATAGGTGCATTGTTGCCGATGACACCGCAGGCCAACCCGTGAATTTCCATATGACCGCAGATGGTGCCCTCGTCGAATCCCAGCTTGAAATCCAGGAAGTCGGAACCGTCGGCTATGCGCGCAATGATCTCGCGCACATCGTAGGGCATCTTGGGATCATCAGGCACCACGCCCAACAACTCTTCGGCACTGTACAGGGGCTCCCTGTAATCCGGGGTAACAGGCCCGGTCAACCCTTCGTTCCAACCCAGCTTGCGGGTGATTTCCCGGGCAATACGCACACCGTCCCCATCATTTTCCGCTATATAATCGGACAGGCCGGAAATCTCCGTATGCATTTCGGCGCCGCCGATTTCCTCATCGGTGGCGATTTCACCGGTGGCCGCCTTCAACAACGGCGGCCCCGCCAGGTACACGGTGGACTGCTGGCGAATCAGCACAATGTAATCGGACAGGCCGGGCTGGTAGGCACCCCCGGCTGTGGCGCTGCCGTGAACCACAGTGATCTGCGGCACACCAGCGGCGGACAGGCGACACTGGTTGGCAAAAATTCGACCCGACGGGCCAAAGGTATCACCGGCCAGTAACAGGTTGCCCCCGCCACTCTGGGCCAGGGACACCAGGGGCAGTTTTTCGCGCATCGCAATGTCCTGCATGCGGGTGCGTTTGTTGCCACCGGAGGGCGAGATGCTGCCCCCCTTGGTCAGGTAGTCATCCACCATGATCAGGCAGCGTGTACCGGCGATATACCCGATACCGGAAATAACCGATCCACCCGCGGCAGAGCCGTCCTGGTCACCGTCCTGCAGATAGCCACAGAGCGTGGACAATTCCAGAAAGGGCATACCCGGGATCCAACAAGCGCGCCAGGCGCTCCCGCGGCGGCAGGTAACCCCTGTCCACATAGCGCTGGGCCTTGCTTTCGGCAGTGTCTATCACCGTGCGTTCAATGCTGCGAAACTCTTCCACCGCCTCCAGCATCACCTCGCGGTTGCGCTTAAATTCCGCCGATTGCGTGTCCAGTTGGGATTCAAAAGTCGCCATATGCCAGTGCTCGTTATTCCAGTCCGGGAAGTTTTAACGGGTCGCCAAAGCCGTCGGCCCGCGCGAAAGCGGGTCGCTCACACAGGCGCTCCAGGTAAGCCAGGGTCTGGGGCTTGTAGTTCTGGTCAAACTTCAGAAAACGGCCCAGGTACAGGGCGTAACCCACGGCGATGTCAGCGATGGTGAAGCGCTTTGTCCACCAGGTAGTCGTGGCTTTCCAGATGAGTGTCCAGCCGGCGCAGGCGCGCGATAAACCATTTGGCATAGTCGTCTGCCACCCCTTGCTTTTCAGGCGTGGGATCCAGGTAGTAATAGCGCATGGCAATGGTTTGCGGGAACGTCAATGTGGCGTCCGAGTGGTGCAACCAGTTCAGGTAGGCGCCGTACTCCGGGTGGTCCGCTTGCAGGCCAAAATCATATCGCTGGTATCGATCCACCAGATACTGGCAGATACCGGCGGACTCGGTCATCTCGGTGTCACCGTCCACAAAGAACGGCACGGTACCCAGGCTGTTCACCCCCAGGTACTCGCGGTTAAACATACGCGGGGGAAAGGGCAGGATTTCCAGCTCATAATCCAGTCCCATTTCTTCCAGTGCCCACAGGGGGCGCAGGGAACGAGCGCCACTGCAATGCCATAGTTTCATGATTACACTCCGTACTGGCGCGCCGCCAGGTCGCGCATGATTTCTTCCGAGCCGCCGCCGATGGCGTTGACCCGCACCTCGCGGTAAATCCGCTCTACCCGGTTGCCACGCATATAGCCGATGCCGCCCAGGATCTGCATCGCTTCGCGCGCGCAGAACTCCATGGTTTCACTGGCCTGCACTTTGAGCAAGGCAATATCGCCGGGGTTGGCGTTTTCCGCCTCAATGGCCTCATAACAGACGCGTATATAAGCCTGGGTGGCATTCAGTTTCTGCTTCATCTGGGCGATTTTATGGCGAATCACCTGGTGGTCCGCCAGGCGCTTGCCGAAGGTCTTGCGCTGCTGGGCCCACTGCACCGCCTCTTCCAGGCAAACCCGGCCCAGGGCTTCCATAGAGGCGGCCATGGCCATGCGCTCACTGTTGAAATTGGTCATGATGACCAGGAAACCCTTGTTCTCCTCACCGATCAGGTTCGCCACCGGCACCCGCACATTATCGAAATACAGGGTAGCCGTATCCGATGCCCACCAGCCCTGCTTTTTGTCCAGTTGCGTGCGACTGAAGCCCTCGGCGTCGGTGGGAATCAACAGCATGGACACGCCTTTCGCACCCTCACCGCCGGTGCGCACCGCGGCAGACACCCAGTTGGCACGCATACCACCGGTTATAAAGGTCTTGGAACCGTTGACGATGTAGTGATCCCCGTCGCGCACCGCCGTGGTCGCAAGCTGCGCCACATCGGAACCGCCGCCAGGCTCGGTAATTCCCAGCGCGATATGTTTCTCGCCGGCCAGTACCGGAGGCGCCACCATTTCCTTAAGCGCCTGGGAGCCCCAGTTGATAATGGGGGGCAGGCCTATGCCGTGTATCATCAGGCTGGCGGGGATACCGCCCGCGCCGATGCGCGCCAGTTCCTCGTTGGCTATCCACATATGCCATGAATCGATACCTTCTTTTATGCCGCCAAATTCCTCGGGATAGCCCAGGCCCAGCAGGCCTACAGCGGCGGCCTTGGGCCACAACTCAATGGGAATATGACAGGCCTCGTCCCAGTCCTGTGCGTATGGCATGATCTCGGCATCCATAAACTTGCGCAGCTGCGTGCGCCACTCGTGGTGCTCGGGCCGCATATTGGGGTTGGGCAGGCGCGCGCTATCGAAATCCAGTGACATGGGGTTATCTCCCGGCTGGCGAAAAAATCAGGGACGCCCATAGTAATGGAGACCGCCCTCCACCGCATGTGCTGGGGCGCCAATGACTTGGGCATCGGTGACAGGGATGGGGTCAGGTGTTCCAATTCCCATACTTCATGGGAAATGGGAGACCTGACCCCATAATGACGGTACCCTAGTGCGCATTTCCTGGCACAAGGAAAACCAGCAGAAATGATCGATGTGAAAATGTGGGGCCGCGCCCTGGACCGGATGCCAAAACTGTCCAAGAGCGAGTGGCAAACCCTGGACCCGGTCGCCAAATGGCTGATCGCCTGCCGGGCCTCGGTGCTGTTTATGACCTTCACCGCGGCGGTGCTGGGTGGCCTGATGGCCTGGCGGGTGGGGATGTTCCAGTGGGACCTGTGGCTGGCCACTGTGCTGGGACTGATGTTTGCCCACGCCACCAACAACCTGCTCAACGACTACACAGACTCAAAGCGGGGTATCGACAAGGAAAACTACTACCGCAACCAGTACGGTGTGCATGTGCTGGAAGACGGCCTGATGAATGAACGGCAGTTCTGGCGCTACCTGGGAGTGACCGCCGGCATCGCCCTGCTGCTGGGCGGCTGGCTGATCCTGCAGCGCAGCGGGCTGACCCTGGACCTGATGCTGGCCGGCGCCTTTTTCGTACTATTTTATACCTGGCCGCTGAAGTACTACGGGCTTGGCGAGCCCGCCGTACTGCTGGTGTGGGGCCCACTGATGGTGGGCGGAAGCTTCTATGTGATGGCCGGTTACTGGAGTTGGGACGTGACCTGGCTCAGCCTGGTGTTCGCCCTGGGGCCGACCACGGTGCTGTTCGGCAAGCACATCGACAAGCTCGAGGCGGACAAGAGCAAGGGCGTGAATACCCTGCCGGTTATCCTTGGCGAGCGCTGGTCCCGCCGCTCAGTACTGGCGATAATCGTCGCCCAGTACGTATTATGCATCGTTCTGGTGGTCACCGACAGCTTCAGCTGGGCCCTGCTGCTGGTACTGGTCAGCCTGCCCAAATTGCCCGACCTGTTCAGGGTATATCAACACCCGAAACCCGAGAGCAGGCCAGAGAAATACCCCGAGGAAGCCTGGCCCCTGTGGTTCTCCGCCTATGCGTTTCGCCATACCCGCCAATTCACCTCCCTGTTCCTGGTGGGGGTGGTGCTGGATACCCTGCTCTACTGACCCGGCTTTTTTTAGCCGTTATATCTACCCGCTTACTTGTACATCCCACAACACCGGGTCTTTCTCCTCTGCCCTGTGTTTTATTTCACACAGGGCATGATTCCAGAGAACATCATGAATGAACTCCGGAAACAGCAGTTTGAATAAGCGCCAGTAGGCCCGGCTCGCCAATGTGTCACCTCGCGCGTAATCAAATGCCAGATAGACGGTAAGATCACAATACCCGGTGGCCAGTGGTTCGACTTCAAAGACGAATGCCCCGCCATGTGCGAAGCCATCACTGACCCTGTACACGACCAGGTTCTGGTCGGTACCGGGCTGTTGCTCAATGGAGAATGAGATCAAGCCCCCGAATATTGTGTACTGAATGACAGATCCTGCCTTTAGTGGCTCACCACGCGTTCTGCGTATCTTCACCCAGCGGGGGTTCAGGTAGGGGCGGTCCTCCTCGCCAAACTTCGCCAATTGCGCCAGAGCATTCTCTGGCGCCGCACGAATATGAACCGTGTACATGCATTCAAACTCAGGCAGGCGCCCGGCCAGGCTCGACCGGGTTTGATCCGGGAGTACGGTAATGCGTTTAGCTTTAAGTTCCCTCCTGGATACGGCGGTGGGAACCCGTTCCAGGCCATGCCAGTCCAGGCCAAAAAAAAGTTCCCCAAGCCAGTTGCGCAAGGTGACATAAACACCTCCCCACAGTACCAACCAAAGTGTTGACGGCCGGACCATCGCCCAGGCGATGTCCTCATACGCGCCATCACCGCTCGATATCGCCCAGAATATTTTCTTGAACGTTCGCAGTTTTTCCGGTCTGGCCTTCTTTTCACTGGCAAACGCCTGGTAAATAATCCGGCTCAGAAACGGGCTGGTAAAAAACCACCGGTAAAAAAAGAAAATCATCGTGGCGTAGCGATTATCCCGTTGAAAGTGGGCGATGGTGGGACCATACCCCGCATCCAGGCTTCTATCATCAATGCCTTTATCAAAAACCGCCCGGGCAAGGCTCTCGGCCATATTGTGCGCAGATAAAATACCATCTTTATATTGCCGTGATGTCGCCATATCCCCCACCGCGGCAATCCGCTGACCGAAAGGTCTGTTGGCGGTACCGACGACAAGATTGGGGTTACATATACAACGTATGGTCGGGTGCATGTGCGACGGCAAAGCTCTGTGGATCCGTGGCAGCGCCAGAAAACTCTTGATCACATGAAGGTTTTGCTCGTGGCTAACTGATTCGTCGACACTCTTACCAATCAGTGTCACCGTAATATACCCTCGTTTGGATAACATAGAGCACATATCGAGGCGCAAATGGTCCGAGCTGCTCTCAATAAAATGTAATTCTCCCTCCATTGCCTCGCCGGTCACGGCAAGAGTTTCCAGCTCAAAGATCAATGCCTTTCTCAAGCGGGGTGGCACATATTCAGGCTGCAGTTGCTGAAACAAGCCCATGGAGGTGGGCACAGTGCCCGTTTTATCAGGTTTTTCGTTTACACCCCCGGCAAAAACCACGAAATCAGCTGTCAGTTGTGCTTCCAGGCCATTGGCCATATAACCCAGATCCAGGCCGCCACTGTCGTTATAGGTGGCGCGAAACACCCTGCTACCGATCAACTCGGCACCGAATTGAACCGCCACGCCAAGCATCATCGCATCGAAGCACGCCTGTTGCGGATGCTGCCCGAATGGCAGTGTCCCCCTGTATACCGAGAACATTTTCCGGTCTCTCGGTACTGGCAGAATAATACTCTTCCAGTTTCCCTGAACAGTGATTGACGAAATACTGGATTGAATCACCTCCGGCGGCAGGGTGATCCCAAGGGCTTCTATGGCCTCATGCAAGCGTGGCGATATTCCCCCGGCACACTGCGGACAACCGGCATAAGGCCCCCACAACCTGCCCGGGTCTGCATCCCCGGGCTGGCAGTTTCGCTCGAAGACAAGCACACGAATACGACGCCCGTGCTTACGGGCCTGGGTAATCAGATGTATTGCGGAAAAAGCGCCGGCTGGACCACCGCCTACAATCGCTACGGTGGCTCCGTCATCCAGAAGAACAGGGTGTTTAACGACCACAGTCATAACATCAGCCTCACAAAAATGACCAATGACTTCAAAGCCCTCTTTCAATCATAGCTTGGCGTATAGGCCTTTACTTGATCTACATCAACAGCAACATGATATGGTCACATGGGTTACTCAGCAATCTCCCCGAAAAGTTGGTAAAAACTGCCGAACTGTACTAAATTGACGGTAGAAAACCGTGCTGTAATCAATTCATAATTACAACAGTTTCAGGGAATTAGAGGATTGATGACCGAATCAAAGCTAAAAAAATGGCTAAACAGCCTGCTCAGCCCATCTCCCTCCCACTCGATTCTGGCCCTGGTAGCCGTTGGCCTGGTTATCGGTGTAGTGGGCGTGATTGCTTTCGACGCCAGCTTGCACGCCTCCAGTACTGAGAAATTTTGCACCAGCTGCCATGAGATGGAAGCCAACCCTTTGGTCCAGCTAAAAAAGACCAGCCATTACAATAACGTCACCGGCGTGCGGCCCACCTGTTCCGATTGTCACGTGCCCCGGGAGTTCATACCCAAGATGATCCGCAAGATTGAAGCGGCGCGGGAAGTCTGGGGCAATATCACCGGCATCATCGACACCCCCGAAAAGTACGCCGCACACGCACCCGCGATGAAGCAACGGGAAATCGCCCGCCTCAGGGCCAACGATTCCCAGGAGTGCCGCAATTGCCATGACACCCAGCGGTGGCTGACGGCCCTGCAATCCGCCAAAGCCCAGCAATACCACGCGGCCAAGGAACTCAATGGCAAAACCTGTATTGACTGTCACGCCGGCATCGCACACCCGGAAAACTCTGCGGGTTTGAACAGCGCTATGGACTAGCTGCAAAGGAATCATTGAAATGATGAAAGCACTCCGAATTTGTATCGCAGGTTTCCTGCTGGCCACCCCTACCGCTGTAATGTCACAGACCGATGCAGGCTATTCCACCGGGGGAACCCAACAGTGTGTCAGTTGCCATGACTTTGGTCCGGAGTCACCGGTACATCCGCTAATGGCCGGCTCCCACGGCACCGCCGGCGACGCCGAGGCGATGAAAGACCGGCGCGGCTGTGAAGACTGTCACGGGCCCAGCGCCAACCATGCGGGCGCGCCGACGCAGATTTCCCCGGGAGTCAGCTTTGGCCCGCGCTGGACCAATACGGTCGCCGCCCAGGACAGCAAGTGCCTGGCCTGTCACGAAGAAAATGTGGCCAAACACTGGAAAGACGCTTTACACATGGTCAATAACCTGACCTGCGTGACCTGCCATGACATTCATACAGAAACGGATCAGGTACTGACCCGCAAGCAGGCGCAAGTGTGTACCGTGTGTCACAAGGCGCAAAAGCAGGGCATACACGGCCTGCAAAAAATAGTGAAAAGGAACCCGGAGTGTAGCCTTTGCCACAACCCCCACGATCACGAGTCGGCGGAAACGGAAATGCTGAAAAACCGCTCCGAAGGCTGTAGCACCTGCCACAACCTGGTGAAGATGGCGGATAGTGACAAGATCAGCGACAAAGCCAAGAGCTACCACAAAGTCATGGCGAGCACCGAGCGCACCTGTATCGAATGTCATGGCGGTATCGCCCATGCCCCCACCGACTCGGTCACTTCCTTCGCCCCCCAGCCCGGCAATAGCAAAGAGGTCACCCTGTTTTATCCTGGCACAACGAATGCAGAGTGGCTGGTAGAGAACCACCCCGGCTCCCAACCCCTGCGCCAGGGTTCCGGCTGTCAGCAGTGTCACCGCGGAGAAGAGGCGGCCATGGGCGAAGCCCTGGCCGGGGAAATCCAGCCCACTTCCCGCAGGGTCCAAGTGACCTTTGGTCGCGATGCCGACAGCCTGCGCGTAACACTGCGCTGGCAAGGCGGGCGCAATGAAAAAGCACTGTCCATGATGTGGGGCAAAGAGGGTGACGAGGCCTTCAGGCGCGGCGGTTGCTTCGCCGCCTGCCACGACGACATGACCGGTATGCCCGGGAATCGCGGCCAGCAAACCGGCAAATACCTGTGGGCCTCCCGGCAGCAACTGCAACAAATAGGCCGGCCCGCCATTATCAAAGACCAGGCCGCGCTTGCAGAAATGATGCAGCAGGGCAAGTTCCTGGTAATGTGGCACGTCGATCTCAACTCCGGAAAAGCCAGGACCGCAACCCTGCTGGACAAACTGAAGTGGCGGGCCGAGCCTGCGTTCCGAGCCTCTACCAGCTATGAGAACGGCTGGTGGCAGGTCGACCTGAGGCGCTCGCTGACCCGCCAGGCCAGTCACCTGCTACCCTTCGACCCCGAGGGCCAATACACCTTCGGCATCGCCATCAATGGCGCCGACAATGCGGGCGGGGGGCATTGGGTTTCGCTGCCCCTGACCCTCAGGTCCAGTGGCAAAGACTCGGACTTCAAGGTTGAGTAACGCAAAAGGTCGCAGCAACGCTGACCTGGCAGCCAACAAACTTGACTTGGATCAATAAGGGTTACTGTAATGGTCGCTGGACTGTGGCGCTTAAACAAAAGATGGACAATACTGTGGGAGGCGTGAGTTTGATGTCTGCGGGTGGGTGTACCTTTGGCATCGCATTGAACGGCGCCAACAATCCCGGAGGTAAGCACTGGGGGTCCCTGCCGATGACGCTGAGCTTCGGTGGCGATGATACGGATTTCACGGCTGAGTGGCACTGAATATGGCAGGCAAAAGCCTCAAAGTTGTTTTTTTTCTGTGCTGTGCCCTGGTGGCCGGTGGAGGCTTGTCTGCGCAGGAAGAGGCCGGGTGCCTGGACTGCCATACGGACGACGCCGACTCCCCTGTACATGCGGTTTTCAACACGGCCCACGGCTCGCTGCAAGGTGGCGGCAGTGCCGTCTGCACCACCTGCCACGGTGCCAGCGAGGCGCATGACCGCAGGGGCCGGAAGAATCCCCCGGATGTGAGTTTTGGACCGCGCTGGCCATCTGCTGTAGAGGCACGCAACGCCGCTTGCCAGGGCTGTCACGAAAAAGGTGCGCAATTATTGTGGACCGGCAGTGAGCACCAGCAGGAAAACATAGGCTGCAACGACTGCCACAAATCCCACCAGCAACGCGACCTCGCGCTGGACGACAAAGGATCTGAAGACATTTGCCTGAATTGCCACTCGCAGGTGCGTGCGGAGATACATTTACCCTCTCGCCACCCCATTGCGGAAGGTAAGACCACCTGCACCGACTGCCACAACCCTCACGGCGGCCTGGGCGAGGCGAGCCTGCACCAGGTTTCGCTCAACGAAAACTGTTTCAGCTGTCACCAGGAGAAACGCGGCCCATTCCTGTGGGAACACGCCCCGGTAGCCGAAGATTGCTCCCTGTGTCATCGGTCGCACGGTTCAATCAATGATCGCTTACTCACGGCCCGTGGCCCTGCCCTGTGCCAACAGTGCCACGCGGCGGCCTTCCACCCCAGCGTCCCCTACGGTAGCGAGGGTTTGCCCAGCGGTGCGCCCAACCAGAATTTGCTGGGTAAAAACTGCGTCAATTGTCACAGCCAGACACATGGCTCCAACCATCCGTCGGGAGCGCGTTTGACACGATGAACAACCGCCACCGCTTGCCGTTCCAGTTGACCGCCGCCAGTGCCCTGGTACTGGCGGCCACTGGCGCGTTGTCCCAGGAGGCCGAACAGGCTGCACAAGAGACCAACCCATACGCCCCACTGGCGCTGGAGAGTCGTCCATTACAGACACGCTGGCAGACCGATTATTCGGGGGCGTTACAGTTGGGGATGGGCTATACCAATGACGACAACTACATGTTCGGGCAATACAACGGTCTCAACGAAGACGATGCGACCCTCATCGGCAACCTGCATTGGCAGGATTTTCGCGATGGGGACAACTACTGGCGTGCGTCTTTCTCCGACCTGGGGCTGGACACCCGAGAAGGCGAGCTGACCTGGGGCAAGGCGGATCGGCTGCAACTCAGCCTGGGCTTCGACTCGCAGCAACAAGTGCGCAATGACAGCGGCAAAACCCCGTTCCGCGGAGATACCAGCCAAACGCTGCCAGACAACTGGGACACTGGAGCCACCACCCCCGGCTGGGGCACCCTGGATGAATCGCTCAAACAGTTCGATCGGAAATTGGAGCGGGACCGCCTGTTCTTCGCCGCCGACGCCCGGCTAAGCGATAACTGGCGCATGGAAACCAACCTGTCCTATGAGGAGAAACAGGGCCATTCGGATGTAGGCGGCGGCATCTACATCGATGGGTCATCGGCAGACGCTGTGCTCCTGCGGTCACCGGTGGACTACCGCACCACAGAATTCGACCTGGGCCTGAGCTATGACGGCGACCGACTGCATCTGCATGGCCAACTCGGCTACTCGGACTTCGATAACAAGGACGATGTGCTGACCTGGCAGAACCCCTACAGCAATTATGGCCCCAGTGTGAGCTACCCCGAGGGGTACGGCGGCCTGGGCCTGTCCCCGGACAATGACCAGGCCAGTGGTCGCCTGACCGGGCACTACATCTTCTCGGCAAAAACCCGGCTGCAGTTCGATGGCAGCTACGCCGTCGCCTCTCAGGACCAGAATTACCTGGACTACACGGTTAATACAGCACTGACAGTGACCGAACCGCTACCACGCAGCGACTTTGATGGCGAGGTTGCCACCAGCACCGCCAACGTTCGCCTGCTATTCAGCCCCTTGTCCAAACTGAACGCCGAAGTATTCTACAAGCTGCGCGACAGGGACTATGACGCTGACCGGGACGGATATCTCTACGTGCGCGGTGACGGTGGCAATCAGCCCGACTCCGCCTTCACGGTATACAACACCAATCATGACCTGACCTCGCAAATCGCGGGATTTGAAGCCTCTTATCGATTGCCAATGCGCAGCAAGTTGAGTTTCGAATACGAATATGAGGATGTTGAGCGCAGAAACGCGGCGGTCGAAGAGACCGAAGAAGACCGCTATACCCTGGGCTATCGCATACAGCCCTGGTCGAACTTCAGCGCCAGAATGCACCTGCAGTTCGCAGACCGGGCGGCGGACACCTACGAATGGGCCCAGTCCTACTACGCACTACTGGACTCCGAACTGATCAACGCCACACCAGATAACCAGCGCTACACCAACCACCCGAAGTTGATGCAGTACTACATGGCCAACCGGGAGCGCTGGGAGAGCAAGGTCGACCTGAACTACCTGCCCAGCGCGCGCTGGAATCTCAACCTGAACCTGCTGTGGCGCGATGACGATTATGACCGGAGCAACCTGGGCCTGACCGAAGCCACCTGGCAGCGTGTGAACTTCAGTGCCAGTTATGTCCAGTCCAAGAGCCTGTCCGGCAGTATCTACGCCGGCTACGATGTCTATGAAGGTGACCAGACCAGCCGCGCCTTCCGCGGCGGCCAGGAAAAGAACGCCTTTGCAATTTATCCGCCGCTACCCCAGGCCAGTGACCCCGACCAGAACTGGGATATCGACGCAACGGATACCAGCATCACACTGGGCGTCAATCTGCAGTGGCTGCCCACTGCCGACATGGAATTGAACCTCGATTACAACTACACCGATACACAGGGGGAGCAGGACTACAGCACGCACCCCGGCAGCAGCCTGGTCGCCTCAGATCTGCCCGACGTGAACACCCGTTTACACCATATTGAAGCAAGCGGCATATGGCACATGCAGGAGAACCTGTCACTGCAACTGGACTACCAGTTCTACAGTTACAAAACTGATGACTGGGCCTGGGATAATGTCCAGGCAGATACCATCGGCAAGGTGCTGAGCTTTGGCCAGACCAACCCGAACGAAGATATTCATTATGTGGGCGCGTCAGTCATTTATCGCTGGCAGTAGAACCCGGGAGAGAGAAGCAATGGTCACACACATGCGTAACTGGTTATTAGCAGGCCTGGTGGGTCTCCTCGTCGCCTGTGGCGGCGGGGGTGGCGGCAATACTGCCTCTGGCGTGGAAGCCGGACCGCCCCCTCCCGGCGGCTCGGTGCCGCCCCCGCCGCCGAACCCGCCAGCGCCCTTCGCTCCCTATGCTGATGCTGAAACACTATTAGCTACCATTACCAGTGTCACACTGGACGATGATGAGCGAGCAATCGTCGAGTTTCAGCTGACCGATGGCCATGGCACCGCCATTGCACCCCGGCAGCAGCCTGGTCGCCTCAGATCTGCCCGACGTGAACACCCGTTTACACCATATTGAAGCAAGCGGCATATGGCACATGCAGGAGAACCTGTCACTGCAACTGGACTACCAGTTCTACAGTTACAAAACTGATGACTGGGCCTGGGATAATGTCCAGGCAGATACCATCGGCAAGGTGCTGAGCTTTGGCCAGACCAACCCGAACGAAGATATTCATTATGTGGGCGCGTCAGTCATTTATCGCTGGCAGTAGAACCCGGGAGAGAGAAGCAATGGTCACACACATGCGCAACTGGTTGTTGCTGCCTGCAATGGGTCTCCTCGTCGCCTGTGGCGGCGGGGGTGGCGGCAATACTGCCTCTGGCGTGGAAGCCGGACCGCCCCCTCCCGGCGGCTCGGTGCCGCCCCCGCCGCCGAACCCGCCAGCGCCCTTCGCTCCCTATGCTGATGCTGAAACACTATTAGCTACCATTACCAGTGTCACACTGGACGATGATGAGCGAGCAATCGTCGAGTTTCAGCTGACCGATGGCCATGGCACCGCCATTGTCGACCTGGGCGCCCGCGATGTGCGCTTTACCATTGCCAAGCTACAAGTTACCCAACTGGGCAATCTCACCGGCATCTGGCAGTCCTATAAAAACACTATCGCGCAACCAGAAGTCGGTATCGGCACTGAGCAGCGTTTACAGGGCACCTACGAGCGCGACGCCGGGGAATTCACCAATAATGGCGACGGCACTTACCGTTACCACTTTGAACTTAGCCTTACCAACCAGGGAGCCATCGAGGGCGGGGACGAAATTCTGGACCAGGCTGCACTCGAGGGTCTGGACCTGAGCTACGAACCCGATCGCACCCACCGGGTTGCCATGCAGTTCGACGGCTCGGATGGCTGGGCCAACCCTAACTACGACTGGGTACCTGCCACTGGTGCAACCGACGGCATCTTCACCATGGATATCGCCGCCACTGACAATTGCAACCGCTGCCACGATCCCCTGGGCGTACATGGCGGCGGCGTCGGCCCCCGCCGTGAAGTCAAGTACTGCGTGACCTGCCACAACGCCGGGACCACAGATCCCGACAGCACCAACACCGTGGATATGAAAGTGATGATCCACAAGATCCATATGGGCGCTAATCTGCCCAGCGTGCTGGCGGGTGAGCCCTATGTGATCTATGGTTTCGGCGGCAGCGCCCACGACTACTCCAAACTGCACTACCCTCAGGATATCCGCAACTGCGTGAACTGCCATGTGGGCACCGAAACCGTGGGCGACAGGGAAGACTTGGTACTCACGAACCAGGGCGACAACTGGGCGCAATACCCCACAGCTGCTGCCTGTGGCAGTTGCCACGACGACAAGCTGGGGCCCGATGACCACATCGGCAGCAAGCCCGATGACTCTGAGTGCGCCAGCTGCCACTCAACGGGTGGCCGTGCCGGCAGTATTGAAGACAGTCATCGCATGCCCATCGCGGAAGCCGGCGAGCACTTCGCGGCGGAGATCCAGGCGGTGACGAATACCGGACCGGGAGAATTCCCACAGGTGCAGTACAAGATATTCGACCCGACCAATGGCGACGCGCCCTATGACCTGCAGAACGACCCCGTCTGGACCGCCGGCGGCGGCGCCAGTCGCCTGGCGATTGACCTGGCCTGGGATACCACCGACTACACCAACAGCGGTAACGAAGAGACGCACGCCAGCGCGGTAAGTCTGGACGCGCTGCAGGGCACACCGGTCGGGGATGGCAGCTATACGATTGAGTCTACTGTCGCGATTCCGGATGGCAGCCTCTCCCCGGGGATTGCCGCCACCGGTAGCGGCGTCGTAGGCGTAGAGGGCCACCCCGCCGTCAATGTCGGCAGCGATTCAAAGCCAGACGTGCAGCGAATACCTTTCACCAGCGCCAATGCGTTCTTCAGCATCGACGAAGCAGACGGTAAGCCTGTTGATCGCCGGGAAGTTGTCGAGCTCGAAGGGGGATGCCTCAACTGTCACCAGACACTCAGTCTGCACGGCAGCAACCGGACCGACAACGTGCAGGTCTGTGTTGCCTGCCACAACCCGCGCAATACGGACCGACAAGTGCGAGAGATCGCGGGCACTCCGCCCTCGGACGGCAAGGATGAGGAATCGATTGACTTCAAGACCATGATCCACGGCATCCACGCGGCGGGTATGCGTGAAAACGCGCTGCAGATCGTCGGCTTTGGCGGCTTCAGCACCCACGTGTACGACGAGGAAGCAGTGCACTATCCGGGCAACCTGGCCAACTGCGCCACGTGCCATGCGGAAGGTACCTTCGAGCTGCCCCTGGCTTCCGGCGTGCTGGCCACCACGGTGGATACTGGCGCCGATACCAACGATCCAGATGACGACACCGTGGTCACTCCGATATCCGCGGTCTGCTCCAGCTGCCACGATGACTCCGAGAGCGCATCCCACATGACCGCACATGGCGGGAATTTCAGCACGACCCAGTCTGCCATTGACAGCGGGGAAGTGTTCGAGGACTGTAACGCCTGCCACCGTGAAGGCAGCGGTGTTGCCGACGCATGGGAAATTCACCAGGAATTTCTGAACTAACAGCGCCCGGGCTATCTCGCAAGCCCCCGCCTGTGCGGGGGCCTTTTTTTGACCATTAAACCAGCCCACGGCGCCGACGGTTAACCGTAACCGCCTGCAAACCAACAGGACACCTGTGCCGTACAAATCATCATGGCTTGGCAACGAGCAGGCAAACGTATATCGTCCGCAGCATGAAATATATTGGCTCCGAAAACTTCGACCACGATCAGCCACCCCGGGTGGGCATCCTGCTCACCAACCTGGGCACCCCCTCGGCGCCGGAAAAAAGGCCGCTCAGAGCCTACCTGAAGGAATTTTTATCAGATCCCCGCGTGGTAGAGTTCCCGCGGCTGCTGTGGTGGTTCGTTCTTAACGGGGTCATCCTCAATATCCGCCCCGCCCGCTCCGCCGCCTCCTACCGCAGCGTGTGGACGGACCGGGGCTCGCCCCTGTTGTTTCATACACAGGACCAGGCCGAAGCCTTGCAGGCCACTATGACACGGCAGTATGGTGACAAGGTGATCGTGGACTTCGCCATGCGTTATGGTGCTCCGTCCATCCCCGATGTAGTGCAGGAGATGTTGCGGCGGGGCGTGGAGAAATTACTGGTATTGCCCTTGTACCCCCAATACTGCGGGGCCACCACCGGCTCCACCTTCGATGCATTGGCTGCCGATTTCACCCGTCGGCGCTGGTTACCGGAGTTGCGATTCGTGAATCACTATCACGACCACAAGGCCTATATAAACGCACTGGCAGACAGCGTCAGAACCTACCGGGCCGTACACGGCAGCGCCGACAAGCTGCTATTTTCCTACCACGGCGTACCGCAGCGCTATACGGATGAGGGAGACCCCTACCACCGTGAATGCCTGGCGACCACGCGCCTGGTGGCCGATGCACTGGGGCTGGACGAGGCAGACTACCTGAGCGCATTCCAGTCGCGCTTTGGCCGGGAAGAGTGGTCAAAGCCCGCTACCGATGAAACGCTCAAGGGGCTACCGGGACAAGGCGTCAAATCCGTGCAGGTCATCTGCCCGGGGTTTGCCGCGGACTGCCTGGAGACGCTGGAGGAGATCGGGGTGGAAAACCGCGGCTATTTCCTGGCGGCAGGCGGAGAGCAATACCAATACATCCCCTGCCTGAACAGTGAACCGGGCCAAATATCCGCCCTGGCAGCATTGGCCACCGAGCACATGGCGGGTTGGCTGGAATAGCTTGTGCCCATCCGGAAACCCACCTTATTGTCATCCCCGCGCAGGCGGGGGTCCAGTAAGCCCTTGATTTTCATGGATTCCCGCCTGCGCGGGAATGACGATCCAGGGAAATATCGGCGTTTCCGGATGCGCACTAGCTATTTGGGCAACAGTTCAGCGATGATGGCCTTCAGCTGCTCGTCGCTGAGGGCCTGATTATCCTTGTGCCGCTTGATACTGGGATCCATGGCTTCAGCCAGTACCTCTTCACTGGTCATACCCTCCCAATCTTCAGCCGGCTCGTGGCAATCCATGCACAGGGGCTCATCAGCCGCCATGGCAGGCGCAACGGCCGCGCACAGGGCAATGGTTATCGTTGCAGCAAACAGTTCCTTTTTCATGATCTCTCCTTAAAAAGTAATTTACTCATCGTTATCATGCGGCGCCTCATCCACCATAGCACGCACTCGCCACTCAGTGCGCGGACAGATGAACACCGGCGGTAGGCTCCACGCTGCCCATGCCATAGGCCAGCCCGATACCCAGCAGAAACGCCAGGGTCAGCTTGACCCGGTCGTGACTGTGGAAATGCACCTCGGGTAATAGATCACTGAGGGCGATACAGATAAACGCTCCCGCTGAAAACGCCAGTGCGGCAGCCACCACATGACTGCGGGTATCCGCCAAAAAATCCACCCCGAAGAAAAACAGCAACGCGCCCAGGGGGCACATCAGGGCGAACATAAGATTGGTGGTCGCCCGCGCGCCCCGGCTCCAGCCACCCGCCTCCATCACAGTGGTAATAGACATGGCATCCAGTGGCTTGTGCAGCAGGATGGCGAGAAACACACCAACCCCCAATAGCCCTGCCCCTGTGGCACTCTCTCCCTGCATGATTGCGCCGAGAGCCACGCCATCGATCAGGGTGTGCAGACCAAGGCCCAGCGCGATGCCAATCCAGCTCAGGCTGTGGGCGGGGGATTCAGGTGCGTCATGATTGTGATTTTGATGGTGGTGGTCGTGATGCTCATCCTCTTCACTGCTGAAATCGTGCTGGTGAAAGTGGAACAATCGCAGCAACAGCAGCATGACAATAAGGCCGATCATCAACCACCAGACGGTGGTATGCACCGCATCGGGGCCGTCGAGCATAGCCACGCTGTGGGGCAGCAGGTAGTAGAAGGCGACACCGAGCATCAGGCCGGACACAAAGCTCATTACCAGCTGGGTGCGGGTATGGGTCATCTTCACCCAGTTGGGCAGCAGACCGCCCACCAGGGAGAAGCCGGCTATCGCAATGCAATAGAAAAAGAGTAATAGCGTTGGTGACGCCGTCATGGATTCTTCTTGTTGATAAGCAGTTAAGTCCCGAAGCTGCCCATTATTCCACATTCGTCCCCTCTTGTGTGCGAAGAAGTCAGCGGACGGTTGCGCCCGGATCCAGGACTGATTGCTTTGGTCACCTCATGTGCCCGCAAAAGACATTGACAGCCAAACTAATGACTACTAGTTTATCGGCTCCCTACAAGGAGAGTACCATGTCTATTTTTGAGCCCATCGCATCCAGTGATTCCCACCGCCACCTGCAGCTGCGCAGCCCGGTAACCCTGGAGCCCACCGGCGAGTTGATTTGCGCCAACACCGAGGATGTCGCAGCCGCCATAGCCAGAGCCAGGGCGGCGCAACCGGCGTGGGCTGCCACCAGTATCAAGGAGCGTGCGGCTATCGTACAGCGCGCCCTGCAGCTGGTGCTGGCAAGACAGGACGAAATTATCGACACGGTGGTGGCCGAGACCGGCAAGGCCAAAACCGACGCCATGAGCATGGAAGTATTCTCTGTGGCTGACTCCCTGTGTTACTACGCCAAAAATGCGGAGAAATTTCTCAAACCCCGCAAACGCCGGGTTCACGGCATTCTGGGCATCATGAAACAGCTGCGCATCCTCTACAAGCCCCTGGGTGTGGTAGGGCTGATCACGCCCTGGAACGCACCATTTGTGCTGCTTATGAACCAGGCCGTACAGGCCATCCTGGCGGGTAATGCCGTGGTGGCCAAAGGCTCGGAAGTCACCCCGTTTTCCGGCAAACTGGCAGAGGCGATATTAAAAGATGCGGGCCTGCCGGACGGTGTATTGCAGGTACTGCTGGGAGACGGGGAGACCGGTGCCGCCATTGTGCGCGGCGGCGTCGACAAAGTGTCTTTTACCGGCAGCGTCGCCACCGGTCGCAAAGTCGCCGAGGCCTGTGCCAGCCAGCTCATACCCTGCACCCTGGAACTGGGCGGCAACGACGCCATGATCGTCTGCGCGGACGCCGACCTGGACCGGGCGGCAGACGGTGCCTGGCTGGGCTCCTGCATGAATACCGGCCACTACTGCTGCGGTACCGAGCGCATTTACGTGGTGGCGGAGGTCTACGACGAGTTTCTGGCCCTGGTACTGGAAAAGGGCAAGTACCTGCGCCAGGGCCAACAACACGGCTGGCAGGAGGATGTCGGCGCCGTATTCTGGGATCGCCAGATGGCTATTATTGAAGCGCATGTGGAAGATGCCCGGGCCAAGGGCGCTACCATACTGCTGGGGGGCAGGCGCAATCCGGAGCTGCCCGGGCTGTATTACGAGCCCACCCTGATCACCGATGTCAGCAACGACATGGATATCATGGTACTGGAAACCTTCGGCCCCATCCTGTGCATACAAAAGGTGGCAAGCGAGGCGGAGGCAGTGGCACTGGCGAACGACTCTGAATTCGGCCTCAACGGTAACGTGTGGACCAAAGACAAGGACAAGGGCTACCGCCTGGCGGCGTCCATCGACACCGGCTCCTGCAGCGTGAACGACATGGCCGTAAGCTATGGTATCCCCGCCGCGCCCTTTGGCGGCAAGAAAAACTCCGGGCTGGGGCAGGTCAACGGCAAAAAGGGCATGCGCGGCTACTGCCATGAAATGCCCATTGTCATCGACCGCTTTGGCGGCAAGATGCAGAACGCCTACCCCTATAGCGAGAAAAGCGCTGAGGGTATGAAGAAGTTAATGAATTTTTTGTGGGTGAAAACACCGCTGGGGCGTTGGCTCAGTTGAGGTGAGCGCGGGTACGTGCCGCTTCACCCGGATCGGGCAGCGGGGTCTTACACCAGGACTAGGTTATCCCGATGAATGAGCTCTTCATCCACCTGGTAACCGAGAATCGCCTCGATTTCCCGCGACGGGGAGCCCATGATGCGCCGGGTCTCCTCGGCGCTGTAATTGACCAGGCCACGAGCAATCTCGCGGCCGTCGGGGTCACGGCAGGACACCATATCGCCCCGGGCGAATTTGCCGTGCACACCGCGCACGCCAACCGGCAGCAGACTGCGACCGGAATCACGCAGTACCCGCACCGCGCCGTCGTCCAGTTCCACGCTGCCCTGTACCTGCACCATGCCGGCCAGCCACTGCTTGCGGGCATTCTGGGGCTGCTTGCCGGTGCGCAGCCAGGTGCCCACATTATCTCCAGCGGCTATGCGGACAATAATATTGGCTACCCGACCCGAGGCAATAACGGTTTCTGTGCCGGAACGAGCCGCCAGTCGCGCGGCGCGCAGCTTGGTGACCATACCGCCGCGACCCAGAACACCCCCCCTCACCGGCCATGGCATCGAGACGGGGATCGTGTACATCACATAACTGTACCAGCTCCGCAGCGGGGTTCTGGCGGGGATCCTCTTCGTACAGGCCCTGCTGGTCGGTAAGCAGTATCAGCGCGTCAGCGTCGATCAGGTTGGCCACCAGGGCGGCCAGGGTATCATTATCCCCGAAGCGGATCTCCTCGGTCACCACCGTGTCGTTCTCATTGATCACGGGCACCACCCCCAGTTGCAGCAGGGTGTTGAGAGTGCCCCGGGCATTGAGGTAGCGGTCCCTGGCGATCACATCATCGTGTCCCAGTAAGATCTGCGCGGTGGCGATATCGTGGCGCTTGAAGGCTGTCTCATAACTTTGCACCAGCACCGATTGGCCCACAGCCGCCGCGGCCTGCAACTCATGTATCAGGTGGGGGCGCACGGTCCAGCCAAGTCGGACAATACCGGCGGCTACCGCACCGCTGCTTACCAATACCACCTCGCAGCCCTGCCCGCGCAATTGCACCAACTGTTCCACCAGGGTGGAGATCATTCCCTGGTCCAGGCCGCGGCCATCATCGGTCAGCAGTGCGCTGCCCACCTTGACCACCCAGCGCCGGGACGCCGCAATCTCGGTGCGTTCAGTCATCAGGGTACGTACTCAACTTCAACATCGAAGTCATCGTCATCAAAGTCGTCGTCACTGTCATCTCTGGCGTCCCGGGCCTCCTGGCGACGCAGTGCACGCAAATCTTCAATACGCTGCCTGGCCTCCTCCTGCATGCGTGTTTGTAGCTCACTTTCTCCCTCGGCCAACTCCGGATCCGCCATTTCCCGGGCACGGCACTCTTCCAGATAAGTCATCAAATCACCGCACAGGGCATCCGTGCCCTCGCCCCGGATAGCCGCAATCGAGTACACCGGCCCCTGCCAGGCCAATGCCTCCAATACCGCGTCGCGCCGCCGGGAAAAAGTCTCCTCGTCCAACAAATCACTTTTGTTAAGCACCAGCCAGCGCTCACGCTGCGCCAGGGTGGGGCTGAAACGTTCCAGTTCCCGCACAATCGCCAGCGCCGCCTCGGCCGGATCACTCTCGTCAAAAGGCGCCATGTCCACCAGGTGCAGCAAAATGCGATTGCGCGTGAGATGCTTGAGAAAGCGGATACCGAGACCGGCCCCCTCAGACGCACCCTCGATCAGGCCGGGAATATCCGCCACCACAAAGCTGCGGTGATCTTCCACCTTTACCACGCCCAGGTTGGGTACCAGCGTGGTAAAGGGATAATCCGCCACCTTGGGTTTGGCGGACGATACCGCACGTATCAGGGTCGACTTGCCCGCATTGGGCAACCCCAGCAGACCCACATCCGCCAATACCTTGAGCTCCAGCTTCAGTGAGCGCTGCTCGCCCTCACTGCCGGGCGTGGTCTGGCGCGGTGCGCGGTTGGTGCTGGATTTGAAGCGTGTGTTGCCAAGACCGTGAAAACCCCCCTGGGCCACCACCAGTCGCTGCCGGGCAACCGACAAATCACCCAATACTTCACCTATGTCCTCATCGATAATGGTGGTTCCCACCGGCACCCGCAGCACCAGGTCGTCGCCACTGGCGCCGGTGCAGTTGCGGCCAGCGCCGGATTTTCCGCTGGCGGCCCGGTAGTTGCGCTTAAAGCGGTAGTCCACCATGGTATTCAATGCATCGTCGGCCTCGATAATAACGCTACCGCCATCACCGCCGTCGCCCCCATCGGGCCCGCCCCTGGCGACGTACTTCTCCCGCCGAAAGCTCATGGCGCCATTGCCACCATTGCCGGCGTACACATTGATACTTGCCTCATCCACGAATTTCATTTTCTACCTTTTTGGACCTTAGGGCACAGAGTGTATTTCCGTGCTGCGCCTTTCGACTAAATGCCCCGCTGGACACGCCGTAAACCCATCCATGGGGGCTTGGGCTCGCCATCCATGGCTCACACAGTCCAGCGGGGCATTTAGTCGAAAGGCACAGCTCGACATCTGTTTGTGCTAACAGGTTCCTCCGATGTTAGCCGGAGGTTGTGAGACAAGGTAATTCAGGACCGTGTGAGGCCATGGATGGCCGAACCCGAGCGCACATGGATGTGCTTGTAGCGTGTCCTGGATTACCTTGTCTCACAATCTCCGGCGATTGGAGCCAGCGGATTCCATCAACCAGTGATCAGTATACAAAAAAAAGCCCCGTCAATTGACGAGGCTTTTTTTGTCTGGTTGATGCCACGACTCAGGCGCTCACCACCTGTACAAATTTACGGCTTTTCGGGCCCCTGACCACGAACTCCACCTTGCCGTCAGCAGTGGCGAACAAAGTGTGGTCCTTGCCGATACCGACGTTTTCACCGGCGTGGAAACGTGTACCACGCTGGCGTACCAGAATGTTGCCTGCCAGTACCGCTTCACCACCGAAGCGCTTTACGCCAAGGCGCTTACTTACGGAATCACGTCCGTTGCGAGTACTACCACCAGCTTTCTTATGTGCCATTGTCCAAGCCCTCCTTTACGCCGAAATACCAGTGATCTTCACTTCGGTAAACCACTGGCGATGGCCAGTTTCTTTCCGGTAGTGCTTGCGGCGGTTGAATTTAATGATCTTGATCTTCTTGTGACGACCCTGGGAAACCACTTCGGCGGTTACCTTGCTACCCGCGACCATCGGGGTACCAATTTTGATGTCATCACCGCCGCCAATCATCAGGACTTTGTCGAATTCGACAGTCTCTCCCGGGGCGGCTTCAATTTTTTCCAGCTTGAGGGTCTCGCCCTCAGTGACACGGTGTTGCTTGCCACCGCTCTCGATTACTGCGTACATACTACTGCTCCGTTCAGTTAGCCTGCTCGCATCTGGGGAAAACCCTTGTAAATCAAGGGGGCAGAGCACGGCACTAACAGGTGATTAACAACAACCCGCGCTGCAAACGAGTACAGCAGGGGTCAGAGGGCGGCGATTTTACGCAAATCCGGCCCCTTGATCAAGGGTTATTTTTTTATAAAAACAATGGCTTGCGGGCCACACAGGGTATTCCAACGGCCACACAGGCAGCACGGCTTGACAGGCCAGTGGCTGCACCCTAGCATGCGCTGGCACTATCTAATCCACCACCCCAATCCACCACAGTTTATGCAACAGATACGCGCCATAGTCGCCACGGAATTTGAGCAGGTCAACCAGCTCATCGTGGAGCAGCTCCAGTCAAACGTCCCCATGGTGGAGAACGTCGGGCATTATATAGTCGATGCCGGCGGCAAACGGCTGCGACCCCTGCTGGTACTGCTGAGCGCGGCCGCTCTGGGGCGTTGCGACCACGCGCAGATAAAATTCGCAGCGGTCATCGAGTTCATCCATACCGCCACCCTGTTGCACGACGATGTGGTGGATATTTCCAGCCTGCGCCGGGGGCGGCCCACCGCCAACGCGGAGTTTGGCAATGCCCCCTCGGTACTGGTGGGCGACTTCCTCTATACCCGCGCTTTCCAGCTCATGGTACAGCTGGGTGATATGGATATCCTGCGGCACATGGCCGACACCACCAACACCATCGCCGAGGGCGAGGTCCTGCAATTGACCCGGGCCGGTGACGCCAGCACCACTGAAGCGCAATACCTGGACGTTATCACCCGCAAAACAGCGGTCCTTTTCGCCGCGGGCTGCTGGGGCGCGGCCAGGCTGGGCGGCGAGGATGAAAAAACCATGCAGGGAATGCGTGAATTCGGGCTGAACCTGGGTATCGCCTTCCAGATGATAGACGACGTGCTGGACTATGACGGCGATCCCGCCACCATGGGCAAAAATGCGGGAGACGACCTGACAGAAGGCAAGCCTACCCTGCCGCTGATACACGTCCTGCGGGAAGGGACAGAAGCCGAACAAGCCCTGGTGCGCCGTGCGATTACTGAAAAGACCGCGGAGCAGATAGACGATATTCTCACCGCGGTACAGCGCTGTGGCGCCTTGGCTTACACCCGGAAGCAGGCGCAGTATTACCACGACCTGGCTCTGGCAGGGCTGGCACAACTACCTGCCAGCGACGCGCGCACCGCCCTGCAACAGATCACGGATCTGTCGATCAACCGCGATCACTGATCGCTGAGCGGTGCCTGAGACAGCGGGCTGGTGCGCGCTGCGCTCCCTACGGGGGTGGCTTGGGTGGCGTGGTAGTCAGGCGTCGATCAGATTCAGTAGTTCAGCGGTTTTAGCCGCCATCAGGGCCGGGTCTCCCCGACTCTCGACATTTAGCCGCACCACCGGCTCGGTGTTTGACATACGCAGGTTGAAGCGCCACTCCCCCATGGCCATGCTCAGGCCGTCCACATGCTCTATGGACTGCGCCTGTTCGCGGTAGACCTCTTCCACCTTGGACAATACCGCAGTTGGATCCTCAATGCTGCGATTGATCTCGCCGCTACAGGGGTAGGCCGCCATGCGCTCGGCGACCATGGCCGAGAGGGGCTGCCCACCACTGCTGATCAACCCGGTGACCAGCAGCCAGGGAATCATGCCGCTGTCGCAGTAGGCAAAATCACGGAAGTAATGGTGGGCGCTCATTTCCCCGCCGTAAACGGCGTTTTCCAGCCGCATGCGCTCCTTGATAAAGGCGTGCCCGGTTTTACTCTGCACCGCCTCGCCGCCCTGTGACTCGACGATATCGATGGTATTCCAGATCAGGCGCGGGTCGTGCACGATACGCGCCGGCCCCTGCTGCTTGAGAAAGGCCTCAGCCAACAGGCCCACCACATAGTAGCCTTCGATGAATTCGCCACCCTCGTCAAAGAAAAAGCAGCGGTCGAAATCCCCGTCCCAGCCCAGCCCGAGATCGGCACCGTGCTCGCGCACAGCGGCTATCGCCGCCACCCGGTTTTCAGGCAGCAAGGGGTTGGGCACCCCGTTGGGGAAATTGCCATCCGCTTCATGGTGCAGCTTGATAAATTCAAAGGGCAGGTGCGGCTCCAACAGATCGATTACCCGGCCGGCGCCGCCGTTACCCGCATCCACCACGATTTTAAGGGGTTTGAGGTTTGCCACATCCACATAGGACAACAAGTGCTGTACATAGGCATCGCTGGTATCCAGGGGATACAGTTGCCCCGGTTGCTGCGCCGGAGTGAACTGGTCCCGTTCCGCCAGGTCCTTGATATCAAACAACCCCGTGTCGCCGGAGATCGGGCGCGAATCCTCGCGCACGAATTTCATGCCATTGTAGTCCTTGGGATTGTGGCTGGCGGTGATCGCGATACCACCGTCCATGCCGGCGTGAGAAGTGGCGAAATAAATCTCCTCGGTGCCGCACAGGCCGATGTCGTATACATCCACCCCCTGCTCCCGCAGGCCCTGGGTGACGGCCGCTTTGATGGCTTCACTGGTGAGACGAATATCATGTCCCACCACCACCTGCCGTGGCTTGACCACCTCGGCGTAGGCACGACCGATACGGCGGGCGATCTCTTCGTTTAACTGGTCTGGTACGCGGCCGCGCACATCGTAGGCCTTGAAACAGGTAATTTCTTGCACGGCTCAATTCTCTTTGTAGTAGTTTTCGTAAACAAAATTGGTGGCCTCCACAAAACCCGGCACACTGCCGCAATCAAAGCGACGGCCCTGGAACTTGTAAGCCATAACGCAACCCCGCCTGGCCTGGGTCTGCAGCGCGTCGGTGAGCTGGATTTCTCCGTTGGCCCCCGGCCTGGTTTCCCTGATGATATCGAAGATATCCGGTGTCAGAATGTAGCGACCAATAATCGCGAGGTTTGACGGCGCGTCCTCGGGATCCGGCTTTTCCACCATCTCATCCACCCGGTAGATACCATCCTTCAGGCTCTCACCGGAAATTATCCCGTACTTGTGCGTTTGGTCTTTCGGCACCTCCTGTATGGCGACAATGGAGCAGCGAAACTGCTTGTACAGCGCCGCCATCTGGGCCAGCACACCAGGCCCGGTATTCAGGCACAAATCATCAGACAGCAGCACGCCAAAGGCCTCGTTGCCGATCAGCGGCTCACCGGTCAGAATGGCGTGTCCCAGGCCTTTCATCTCACGCTGGCGCACCATGGTGAACACACCTTTTTCCAGCACGTTGCGAATGCTTTCCAGGTAGGCTTCCTTGCCACTGCCGGCGATCTGGTGCTCCAGCTCATAGCTGATATCAAAGTGATCGGCGATGGCCCGTTTGCCGCGCCCGGTGACCATGGCGCAGGTTGTCATGCCCGCCTCTATCGCTTCCTCAACCCCGTATTGCACCAGTGGTTTGTTGACCACCGGCAACATTTCCTTGGGCATACTTTTAGTGGCGGGTAAAAAGCGGGTACCATAACCCGCTACTGGAAACAGGCATTTTTTAATCAATTGAACAAATCTCCTGGTAGCGCCGGCATCACTTGCTCCGGCCATAAACGTCTTCAAATCGCACAATGTCGTCCTCGCCCAAGTAGGTGCCGGACTGTACTTCTATCAATTCCAGCGGGATACGCCCGGGATTGGCCAGCCGGTGTTTGTGCCCCAGCGGAATATAGGTGGACTCGTCCTCCGCCAGCATAAACACCTTGTCATCGCAGGTGACCTCCGCGGTACCGTGCACCACAATCCAGTGCTCCGCCCGGTGGTGATGCATCTGCAGGGACAGAGTCTGCCCCGGATTGACCACGATGCGCTTGACCTGGAAGCGATCGGACACGACCAGCGACTCGTAGGAGCCCCAGGGACGATATACCCGTCGGTGCAGCGATACTTCAGGGCGCTGCTGCTCTTTCAGGCGATTGACGATGCGCTTCACATCCTGCACTTTTGAGCGATCGGCCACCAGTATGGCGTCGGCGGTTTCCACCACCACCAGATTTTCCACGCCAGTGGCGGCTACCAGACGCGACTCACTGCGAAAATAACTGCCACTGCAGTTGTCCAGAATAACATCACCCACACAGACATTGCCGTCGGTGTCGCGCTGCGCCACATCCCACAGGGCAGACCAGGTACCCACGTCGCTCCAGCCGCAATCCAGGGACACCACGGCTCCCGCATTGGTCTTCTCCATGACGGCATAATCGATACTGTCACTGGGGCACGCAGCGAATGCCTCAGCGTCGGGGCGCACGAAATCCAGGTCTACGCTCGCCTTGCCCATGGCTTTTCGGCAGCAGGCGAGAATTTCCGGCGCATGCTCCTCCAACTGCTCGAGATAGGTCGCCGCCTGCAACAGAAACATACCGCTGTTCCACAGGTAGTTACCACTGTCCAGGTAAACCTGCGCCGTGGCCGCATCGGGCTTTTCGACAAAACGCTCCAGATCGTAGGTACCCGCCTCCAGATTTGCACCGCACTTGATATAGCCGTAACCGGTTTCCGCACTGGCAGGCACCACCCCAAAGGTCACCAGTCGGCCCTGCCGGGCCAGGGGGATAGCCTTACCCACCGCCGCTACAAATGCATCGACATTCTGGATCAGGTGGTCTGCCGGCAGCACCAGCAGCAGGGCGTCAGGGTCTGCAGTGATGACTTGCAACGCGGCCAGCGCAACCGCCGGTGCCGTGTTGCGCCCCTGGGGCTCCAGAATAAGCGCGCTTGCCCGAATATCCACCTGGCGCAGTTGCTCCGCGACCATAAAGCGGTGCTCTTCATTGCAGACAACGAGTGGCGCAGCTGCTTCCAAATCTGAGGTGCGCTGCAAGGTCTCCTGTAGCATGGACAATTCGCCCGCCAGTGGCTGGAACTGCTTGGGGTGCGCCTCGCGAGAGACTGGCCATAGCCTGCTGCCGACGCCGCCGGAAAGGAGTACGGGTGTTAACATCTAATTCCTTTGTCACCACTAGAATGGCGGTAAATAGCTGATAGTGAATAACGCCCTGCGCGCTGGGTATCCAGTGGCCCCCATGGTAGCCGAAGGCACTATTTTTGGCCAGCAAAGCGCTGGACTTGTGGCCCCCAGCTATTAGAATGGTCACATCTACTCAGTGTCCCGCACTCCAGGAGACGACACGCCTGTTACATCCCGGGTGCAGCATTACTCTTACCGAGGCAACATTGGAAAATCTATGACTGGAAAAAACGCATACTCCAAGGACGATTTGATCGCTTGTGGCAATGGCGAATTGTTCGGCCCGGGTAACGCTCAGCTTCCCACTGACAATATGTTGATGATAGATCGCATTGCACATATCAGCTCAGAAGGCGGCACCTACGGCAAAGGCGAGATCGTGGCGGAACTGGATATTCACCCGGACCTGTGGTTTTTTGCGTGTCACTTCCCGGGTGACCCGGTCATGCCCGGCTGCCTGGGGCTGGATGCCATGTGGCAACTGGTGGGATTTTTCCTGGGATGGCGCGGCAATCCCGGACGCGGACGCGCCCTGGGCTGCGGCGAGGTGAAATTCAGCGGGCAGATACTGCCCACTGCATCCAAAGTGGTCTATAACATTAATATAAGGCGCGTGATCGAGCGCAAGTTGGTCATGGGTATCGCCCAGGGCAGCATCGCAGTAGATGGCAAAGAGATCTACACAGCGAAGGACCTGCGCGTTGGCCTGTTCACCTCAACGGAGTCCTTTTAAATCTATGGACAAAAGAGTAGTAATCACCGGACTGGGCATCGTTTCCTGCCTGGGCAATGACGTGGAATCGGTCACCGAGTCTCTGTACCAGGCCGCACCGGCATCAGTCTGCGCCAGGAACAGGTCGACATTGGCATGCGTTCCCATGTGGCCGGCGCGCCGGACATAGACATCGCCGAACGCATCGACCGCAAGCAGCTGCGGTTCATGGGCGACGCAGCAGCTTACGCCTTCATCTCAATGCAGCAGGCGATAGAGGACTCAGGATTGTCTGAGACAGACGTGTCCAATCCTCGCACTGGCATCATCGCCGGCTCTGGTGGGGCGTCCTCCTCCAAGCAGACTGATGCATCTGACATCATGCGCGAGCGCGGCCTGCGACGTGTCGGCCCTTACCGTGTCACACAGACCATGGGCAGTACCGTATCCGCCTGCCTGGCCACCCCTTTCAAAATCAAGGGGGTGAACTATTCCATCTCTTCAGCCTGCTCCACCAGCGCCCATTGTATTGGCAACGCGATGGAGCAAATCCAGCTGGGCAAACAGGACGTGGTGTTTGCCGGTGGCGGCGAGGAACTGCACTGGTCGCTGAGTTGCCTGTTCGACGCCATGGGCGCTCTGTCCACCAAATACAACGACACGCCTGAACGCGCCTCCCGTGCCTATGATGTCAACCGTGATGGTTTCGTCATCGCCGGCGGCGGCGGCATGGTGGTGGTGGAGGAACTGGAGCACGCTGTCGCCAGGGGCGCAAAAATTTACGCGGAGTTGGTGGGTTACGGCGCCACCTCTGACGGCTACGACATGGTCTCACCCTCCGGCGAGGGCGCGGTGCGCTGTATGCAACAGGCGCTGGCCACTGTGGACGGACCGATAGACTATATCAACGCGCACGGCACCAGCACGCCGGCGGGAGATATGCAGGAGTTGAAAGCGGTGCGACAGGCCTTTGAGGGCCGCGATCACATACCGGTGATCGGCTCCACCAAATCGCTGTCGGGGCACTCTCTGGGTGCAGCGGGTGCCCAGGAAGCCGTCTACTCACTGCTTATGCAGCAAAAGGGGTTTATTGCGGCTTCGGCTAATATCGAGGAACTGGACCCGGAGGCGGAGGGTCTACCTATCGCGATCAAGCGTCACGACAATGTCGATTTGCAGCGGGTGATGTCCAACAGCTTTGGCTTTGGCGGAACTAACGCTTCTCTGGTTTTTCAGAAATACTCTGATTAAGTCTTATCCGTAAAAACCTTCTATAAGCAGCTGTTTCTGAAGACCTCCCCTCTATATCGGGTAGTCGAATGGCGTTTACTTGAGGAATTTGGGTTAGATCCCGCTGCACGGTGCGGGTGGAGCCACTCTCGGTTACTATCTCGCCAGCAAATCCAGCGGCATTACCTCCACCAAATCCCCTTCAGACACTGTAGTTCCAGGCGGAATTACCGCAAACCCATTCGAGTGACTTACCGAGCTGAGTACGCCCGAGCTCTGGTTGGAGAACTTCGTTGCCTGCAGACCCTGGGTGGTATTTACCAGGGTCACACGCATGTACTCCTGCCGAGCACCGGGTTTATCCACGGTGAAGGCGGCTCTCGCCTGAAAACGAGGTGGTTCCGGTTCGGCGACCCCTTGCAGTTTCAGCAGAAAGGGACGGGCTATCAGGCAGAAAGTGACAAACACTGAGGTGGGATTGCCGGGCAGGCCTATGAAAGGCGTATCGCCGATGCGGCCAAAGGCCAGGGGTTTGCCGGGCTTGATGGCCAGCTTCCACAGGTCCAGTTGGCCGAGGCGTTCTACCTGGTTCTTGACATGGTCTTCGTCGCCTACGGATACACCGCCTGAGGTGATGACACAATCGGCGCCCGCAGCGGCATCGCGCAGGGCACTGGGCGGTGATGTCGGCGTCATCCGCAACAATACCGCCGTCGATAAACTCGAGGTTGAGGCTGCGCAACAGGCTGGCCAGGGTATAGCGGTTGGAGTTATAAAGTTGCCCGCTACGCAGCTCACCGCTACCGGGCTCCACTAACTCGTCGCCGGTGGACAATACCGCGACACGCAGTGGCCTGTACACACTGACTGTCCCGAGACCGATGGAAGCCAGCAGCCCGATGTCCTGGGGGCGTAATATCCGACCCTTCTCCAGAACGGTGGCGCCCCCCGCGATATCCTGCCCGCGGGGGCGAATATTTTGCCCAACACTCACGGACCCCGATACGCTGACCACCCCGTCCAGCTCGGTGCAATTTTCCTGCATGACCACTGCATCGGCGCCGGGGGGCACCGGTGCACCGGTAAAAATCCGCGCGGCTGTACCCGGGGTGAGGACGGAACCCACCGCGCCAGCGGGTATGCGCTGGCTCACAGGCAGTGCTTGTCCAGCCTCGGATGCCCGCAGGGCATAGCCGTCCATGGCGCTGTTATCATCACCCGGCACGTCGATAGATGACACTACTTCTTGCGCCAATACATGGCCGGGGGCATCCAGCAAAGGTAATTCAATAACGTCCCGCACCGGCCTGGCGCTCGCCAGAACCAGCGCCAGTGCATCTTCTACCGGCAGCAATGCACTCAAACGTTGCGCTCCCGCACCTTCAATACGCCCACGAAATTACAGGGACCATGGCTGCTGTCCAGTTGCTCGCGGATAAGGCCGGTCCAGGCGGTCTTGCAGGCCCCGGTGGAGCCCGGAACACAGAAAATAACGGTATCGTTGGCGAAGCCGGCCAGGGCCCGGGATTGTACGGTGGAGGAGCCGATTTCCTGGTAGGACAGGGCCCGGAACAGCTCGCCAAACCCGTCGATATCCTTGTCAAACAGGGGGCGCACCGCCTCGGGCGTGGAATCCCGGCTGGAAAAACCGGTGCCTCCGGTAATCAGCACCGCGTCGATTATTTCATCGGCAATCCAGGCTGACAGTGTGGCTCTTATACGGTAGATGTCGTCGATGACAATGGTCCTGGCCGCAATATGGTGTCCCGCGGCCTGCAATGCTTCGACCAGATATTGACCGGAGGTGTCGTTCTCTTCGGTGCGGCTGTCTGAAACGGTAAGTACCGCTACTGCCAGTGGCTGCGGGCTGTCATCTGTGGCCTTGGCCATGTTGGTTTCTCCTTCTACTGCTGTTCGTAATACTGTTTCACGATATCGGCAATTGCGCTGCGCCAGGAAACCTGCTTGATGGCAAAGGTATTGCGTATCTTGCTGCAGTTCAGTGCCCTGTTGAGTGGCGCCAGGCCGTCCGGCTCTCGCTCCAATTGCACCGCCGCAGGACTGAACTCGGAAAACTGGGAGGCAGAAGCGAGCAGGGCTTCGGCAAACTCGTAATACGTGGCGGTATCAGAGCTGCAGTAGTTATAGATACCCCAGGGCTCCACGCCGGTGCCCAGTTGATCCAGTAGTGCTGACACCACCCTGGCCCCATCGTCTGCCGCCACCGGGCAACCACGCAGGTTATTATCCAGCATCAGGCTACCACCGCGCCCCATCGGACCCAGCATCTGGGTAATCAGGTTGGTTCCCTCATGGGAAAAAATCGGTCCCATACGCAGAATGAGGTGGCGTTCACAGCTGTCCCGGACCAATTGCTCGGCACTGGCAAGCAGCAGACCAACGGTTTCCTCATTATCCGGATAATCTTCTTCTGTATAAGGGCGATCCAACTGACCGGAAAATACCCTGGAGCTGGATGCGTACAGATAAACGATTTTAGTACGCTGGCAGGCCTTCGCTACCCAATGACAACGCTTCAGGTCCAAGTCCTGGATCTGGTCGCCACTATCGCCCGCCGCCTCTATGCGAACGTCCACCACGATATCGCATTTGGCGCGCACCACGGACTTCTTGGCCTGGCGTTCGCTCTTCCAACGACAGGCGGCGCGGGACATAAGCACTATGTCATGGCGCCCTGACTGCTCCTGTCCTGCGGCCAGTGCCTGCCCCAGGGGGGTGTCCGATCCCAGTATAAGTACCCGCAACGCTGTGGTCTCGCCCTACTGCCGGGCCATTAAGCGCCGCGGCATTTAAAAAGGTATGTCATCGTCAAAGTTGCCAAAATCCGAGGCGGGTGCATTGCCCGCCGGCGCGGGGTTGGCGGCGGGTTCCTGGCCTTGCGCAGGTGCCGCCTGCGTTCCACCCTGGCTGTATCCGCCCTGATTATAATTGCCCTGACCACCTCCTTGACCAGCGCCCCGGCTATCCAGCATCTGCATCTCCCGGGCGATAATTTCTGTGGTATAGCGGTCCTGACCGTCCTGTCCCTGCCACTTGCGCGTCCTCAGTGAGCCCTCGATATACACTTTAGAACCCTTGTGCAAATACTCACCGGCAATTTCCGCCAATCGCCGGTGGAATACAACGCGATGCCATTCGGTGCGCTCTTGTGGCTGGCCTGTCTGCTTGTCTTTCCATGTTTCCGATGTGGCGAGGGTGATATTGGTCACCATATCGCCCGAGGGAAAAGCGCGAGTTTCAGGGTCATTGCCTAAATTGCCTATCAGGATGACTTTGTTAACGCCCCGTGAAGCCATAAACTACCTCATTTTTTAACAATATCGATACAGAATTGAGCAGTGAACTATAACAATCCCACCCTCCAATTGCGACAGCATTGGCGGCCAAAGTCGATCAAATCAGCGCGCACCAATCCACTGGCATTTCCCGCTCAGGTATCCGGCAGCTGATCGGGCTTCACAACAGCGGGTTGGCCGGCGGGCAGAACAACCAACCACCACACGGCAGCCAATATCAGGCACACACTGATCAGGGCGGCCACGCTCAAGTATTGCAGGATCCAGCCCCCTGCGGCGCCGCCGGCAAAGGCGCCAAGAAACTGGCAAGTGGAGTACACCCCCATGGCGGTACCCTTGCCGCCGGCGAATACCGTCTTGCTGACCAGGGACGGCAGAGTGGCCTCCAGGTAGTTGAAGCCCACGAAAAACACCCACAGACCCAGGTAGAAAACCGCGGTGGTCGAGGTAAAACCCAGCATCGCAATCGCGGCAAACACCAGGGCAATGGCAAACAGGAAAACCTGGTGCAGCCGACCCCAGCGTTCAGCCAGGATCATAAGGGGCACCATGCCGGCGATGGAAAGCAGCAGAGCCGGCAAGTACACCATCCAGTGTTGGGCGCGGTCAATACCTGCGGACTGCTCCAGGAAGCCCGGCACCACCAGAAAGGAGGCCATCAGGATAAAGTGCAGGGTAAATACCCCAAAATTAAGCCGCGCCAGCGCCGGGTCCAGTAAACTGCGGCCGATCAGGCCCGCCCTGGCAACCACTTCATAATGTTCTGTGCCTAATTTCGGCGGCGTCGGCACCAGCAGGACTACGATCGCCACACCGGCAACGGCGAGCAGCGCGGTGAACCAGAACACCGCGGCAAGGCCACCCGCGGCGGCCACCACCGGACCAAGCACAAGAGCCACCGCAAACGACAGGCCAATACTTATCCCTACCAGCGCCATCGCCTTGGTGCGTTGCTCCTCGCGGGTCAGGTCCGCAACCAGGGCCATAACCGTGCTGGCAATCGCACCGGCGCCCTGTAGCGTACGCCCCAGGACAATGCCGTAAACAGTGTCCGCCATGGCGGCAACAACACTGCCCAGGGCGAACAGCACCAGGCCCCCGATGATCACCGGCTTGCGTCCAATCTGGTCCGACAACCAGCCAAAGGGAATCTGCAACAGCGCCTGGGTCAGCCCATAGATACCCAGGGCCAGACCGATCATGGACGGGGTCGCTCCCGGAAAGTCAGCCGCATACAGGGCCAACAGCGGCAGCACCATAAACAGACCCAGCATGCGGAAGCTGTAAAGCAGCGCAAGGGAACCTACGGTGCGCTTTTCCAGCGCTGTCATGGGGTTTTCTGTAATCAAGGGAAATGGTCGCTCAAAATGCGGGCGTATAATACCAGTTTTCCTGTCGGCAGGACATTCACCTCCACCTGTAAAAAGCGTGATGTTTTTGCCAGACAGACCAACCTGACGATATACTGCCCTGTTTCGATTCTGTAGCTGTACCAGAGGCCTTATGGACACCATACAAGTGCGCGGCGCGCGCACCCACAACCTCAAGAATATTGACCTGGATATTCCCAGGGACAAGCTGGTGGTCATCACTGGCCTGTCGGGCTCCGGCAAGTCCTCACTGGCCTTCGACACCCTCTACGCCGAGGGGCAGCGCCGCTATGTGGAGTCCCTGTCCACCTATGCCAGGCAATTCCTGTCAATGATGGAAAAGCCGGATATAGATCACATAGAGGGGCTGTCACCGGCGATATCCATAGAGCAGAAATCCACATCCCATAACCCCCGCTCCACCGTCGGCACTATCACCGAGATCTACGACTACCTGCGCCTGTTGTTCGCCCGCGTCGGAGAACCGCGCTGCCCGGACCACGGCCTCAACCTGCAGGCCCAGACCGTCAGCCAGATGGTGGATACGGTACTGGCCTTACCCAAGGGATCAAAACTGATGTTGCTGGCGCCGGTCGTGCGCGACCGCAAGGGCGAGCACCTGCATGTGTTTGAAGAATTGCGCGCCGGCGGCTTCGTGCGCGCCCGCATCGATGGCATCGTCACCGACCTGGATGATGTACCGGACCTGCAGAAGAAAAAGAAGCACCGCATAGAGGTGGTGGTGGACCGCTTCAAGGTACGGGATGACCTGGGCATCCGCCTGGCGGAATCCTTTGAGACCGCCCTGGGCCTGACCGACGGACTGGCATCAATCAGCTACATGGACGGTGACGGCGAGGATATCAGTTTCTCCGCACGCTTCGCCTGCCCCCAGTGCGGCCACAGTATCGACGAACTGGAACCGCGCCTGTTCTCCTTCAATAACCCGGCGGGCGCCTGCAGCGGCTGTGACGGGCTGGGCGTAAAGCAGTATTTCGATATGGATCGTATTGTCCTGTTCCCAGAAGCCAGCCTGGCGGAGGGGGCCATCCGCGGCTGGGATCGCCGCAACGTTTACTACTTCCACATGCTGACGTCCCTGGCTGAACATTACGGCTTCGATATCGACACACCGTTCGAGGCGCTGAGTAAAAAACACCGGCAGACCATCCTGCATGGCAGCGGCAAACAGGAAATCGCTTTTTCCTACATCAATGACCGTGGCGACGTATTCAAGCGCAAGCACACGTTCGAGGGCATCATTCCCAATATGGATCGCCGCTACCGGGACACCGACTCCCAGTCCGTGCGCGAAGACCTGGCCAAATTTCTGGCTTCCCAGCCCTGCCCGGACTGCGGCGGCACCCGCCTGCGGCGCGATGCAAGGCACGTATTTGTGGATGAACGAACCCTGCCCAGCATTACGGAAATGGCCGTGGGCGAGGCCGAGTCCTATTTTGAGCAACTGCAACTGCAGGGGCGCCGGGGGGAGATCGCCGACAAAATTCTCAAGGAATTGCGAGCGAGATACCGCTTCCTGGTGGATGTGGGCCTCAACTACCTGACCCTCAACCGCAGCGCTGAAACCCTGTCCGGCGGTGAAGCCCAGCGCATCCGGCTGGCTTCGCAGATTGGCGCGGGGTTGGTGGGGGTCATGTATATCCTCGACGAACCCTCGATCGGTCTGCACCAGCGCGATAACGAACGCCTGCTCAGAACTCTCAACCACTTGCGCGACATCGGCAACACGGTACTGGTGGTGGAACATGACGAGGAAGCCATCCGCAGCGCCGACCACATTATCGATATCGGTCCCGGTGCCGGCGTACACGGCGGGGAGATCGTCGCCCAGGGAACGCTCAAGGATATCCTCGGCAGCGAGCAATCCCTCACCGGCGCTTATCTGTCCGGCAAGAAAAAGATAGATATCCCCGCCCGGCGCACTCCCCGCGACCCGAAACGGCAGCTGGTGCTGGGCGGGGCGACGGGCAACAACCTGCAAGCCGTTAAGCTGGAAGTCCCCCTGGGCTTGCTCACCTGCGTCACCGGTGTTTCCGGCTCCGGCAAATCCACCCTGATCAACAGCACCCTGTACCCCATCGCCGCCACCGAATTAAATGGCGCGACCACCCTCACCCCGGCGCCATTCGAATCAATCAGCGGCATGGACCAGATCGACAAGTGCATAGACATCGACCAGAGCCCCATAGGGCGCACGCCACGCTCCAACCCGGCGACCTATACCGGTATTTTCACTCCGGTGCGCGAGCTGTTCTCCGGCACCCAGGAAGCCCGCTCCCGGGGCTACAAACCCGGGCGCTTCAGTTTCAACGTCAAAGGAGGACGCTGTGAAGCCTGCCACGGAGACGGCGTCACCAAGGTGGAGATGCACTTCCTGCCCGATATCTACGTGCCCTGCGATATCTGCAAGGGTAAGCGCTACAACCGGGAAACCCTGGAGATACGCTACAAGGGCAAGAACATTCACGAGGTATTGGAAATGACGGTGGAGGACGCCCTGACATTCTTTGCACCGGTACCTTCAATTGCTCGCAAACTACAGACTCTCATGGACGTGGGCCTGTCCTACATCCGCCTCGGCCAGGCGGCGACCACGCTCTCCGGTGGCGAGGCCCAGCGGGTCAAGCTGTCCCGGGAGCTGTCCAAGCGAGACACCGGCAAGACTCTCTACATCCTCGACGAACCCACCACGGGATTGCACTTCGAGGATATCAAGCAGCTACTGGAAGTGCTGCACCGTCTGCGGGATCACGGCAACACCATGGTCATCATCGAGCACAACCTGGACGTGATTAAAACCGCGGACTGGGTCATAGATCTTGGCCCGGAAGGCGGCAGCGGTGGCGGGCATATTATCGCCACCGGCACACCGGAGGAAGTGGCCAAAACCAAAGGCTCCTATACCGGCCAGTTCCTGGCGCCCATGCTGAAGAAACAGAGTCGTCGGAAGGCGGCCTGATTGAATTGGTTTTACCCTCGGCTCGCTAATTGCGCTCGGCGATGACGCTCACGCCGAGTACGGTGATCAGCATACTGTCGCCGTCCTGGTCGCGCTCGATTGTCTGTACGGGACCCTCCACTTCCTGATCGAACACCACGCGACTGGCGGTGCCGGTGATGCCATCATCCACCGTACCGGTGACCAGCACCACCATACCAAGGCCCAGTTCGTCCTCATCGGCACTTTTCCCGTCAATCTCGATTTCCGCCTCTCCGGTATCGAACTCGACACCGTTGACAAAGATGCTGCCGAAGGCGTCGATGGTGCCCGATGACGTGGCACCGGTGCCACCTATGCCACCGCCACCACCCTAGGTGGGAACCGCGGCAAGGCCACCACCACCACCGCCACCACAGCCACCACAGCCACTCAGTGCAAAGGCCAGAACCAGCGTGATAATTCGACAAAAGTGTGCTTTGATCATGATATTTCCTCCCGGGCTACGGGGTAATCTGAGTAATAAATTCCCACTACCACATGGCAGGGTTGGACGGACGACTCATCTTCGGGGTCGACCTCGTGGCTGGATAACCAGCTGTGGTATTCCTCCAGCAGCAGTTGGGACTTGCGATTGGATAACTCCCGAAAGGCGGGAACCGCATCCGGGTGCAGCAGAACATTGGAGACCTTGCGCTGGAAATACCGCTCCGGGGGTGTGGCACCCAGGTTGTGGCCAATGGTATCTATCAGTTCAGCGACATCGGTGCCGAGAATGTTGATCTTTTCCAAAGGTGTCGCAGAGGGGATGTAGGCTTTTTCCTGCAGTACTATACCCTGCTCTGTCACGGCTACCGTGCCGCTACTTTCCAGCACGGACAACATGGCCGCCGGTGGAATATCGCCACTGAACTCCTTGACCAGTGTGCTGAAACTCGCTGTTTTACCGTTCATCGGTAAAACAGCGGGCTCCCCCGCGGCGGTCTGGAAACGTGGATCGCCGGTCCAGCCACTGATAACACGGATGGCTCGACTGTAGCGTTGTGACGAGGCCTCATCATCCACCAGCCTCAGCTCGCGCAAGCGTTTAGTCTCCTTGCGAGTCAATCCGGTCAGTGCAGATACACTGGATACGGTCGCTCGCTTGCCGGATTCGCCAGAGAGGGCAAACCCCTCCTCCACATACGCCTTACGGGCCAATTCGGCAAAGGTCCCGTAAGCCATACCGTGGCGCAACAGCACCCTCACCAGCGGGCGCAATAGTTTCAGTACAGCGGCGCTAAGTACCTGATTTAACTTCTTTCCCATTTATGGGAAGATATTCCCATAAATGGTGTTTGTCAAAGCTAATCGCTAACAAGCTAATCGCTCACTAACGGGCTACTTGAATGTGTCCGCGAACAGGTTTTACCACAGTTGCGGCTCGACTATATACCGCCGGAGCACACATGCAGGGCTTGCCCCACTTTATCCTAGAAACCGCAGTTGGGCGCGAAAAAGATGTGCAAGATATTGATGTGCATGGGGAATTTGAAAAACGCGTGGTCACCTTATTGGTGATGAGCGCTTTTTCAAATTTTCCAGGTGCATCAAGAGCTTGTGCAGACTTTCGTGATCCAACTGCGGTTTCTAGGTTTATCGGGTATGTGCTTGTAACGTACCCTGGAAGGGCAAAGAACAATGCCATGGCTCGGCCAGCTAAAACCAACCCACAAAAAAACCGGGACGATGCCCGGCTTTTTTGTGCGCTATACGAACTAGAGGTGATTAATCCTCATCGTCCTCAAAGGCTTCCACCTGGGGACGATCCACCAACTCAACATAGGCCATAGGGGCCTTGTCGCCGGTGCGGTAGCCGCACTTCAGGATGCGGATGTAGCCACCGGGACGCTCCTGGTACCGTGGGCCCAACTCAGTGAACAGCTTGCCAACGGCCTCTTTGCTGCGCGTCCGGTCGAAAGCCAGGCGGCGGTTAGCCACGCTGTCTTTCTTGGCCAGGGTAATCAACGGCTCAGCATAGCTGCGCAGCTCCTTGGCCTTGGGCAGGGTTGTCTTGATCAGCTCATGCTCCACCAGCGATACAGTCATGTTACGAAACATGGCCTTGCGGTGAGAGCTGTTGCGGTTTAACTGACGTCCACTATGGCGATGACGCATTTTTCCAATCCTATATTCTGTGCTATCTCAGCACTTGCAAGCAGTGATTCGGGTGGCCGGCTTATGCCATCAGGACCCGATCGTCGTTTTTCAGGCTGGCAGGCGGCCAGTTATCCAGGCGCATGCCCAGAGACAGTCCACGTGACGCCAGCACGTCCTTGATTTCGGTCAGTGACTTCTTACCCAGGTTCGGGGTTTTCAGCAACTCCACTTCAGTGCGCTGCACAAGATCACCGATATAGTAGATGTTCTCAGCCTTCAGGCAGTTAGCGGAGCGTACGGTGAGCTCGAGGTCATCTACCGGACGCAGCAGAATCGGATCTACTTCGTCTTCCTCTTCGACAGACTCCGACTCGCTCTCGCTCTCCAGGTCGACAAACACGGCCAACTGCTGCTGCAGGATGGTCGCGGCACGACGGATAGCTTCTTCCGGGTCGATAGTACCGTTGGTTTCCAGATCCAGTACCAGCTTGTCCAGGTCGGTACGCTGTTCTACACGGGCGGCCTCAACCACGTAGGCCACGCGGAGTACCGGTGAGAACGTCGCATCCAGCTGCAGGCGGCCGATGGAACGTGTTTCTTCTTCCGGATTCTCTCGCGAGTCAGCAGGAGAATAGCCGCGGCCCCTGGCCACAGTCAGCTTCATGCTGATCTCGGAGTCGCCATTGAGGTGGCAAATTACATGCTCCGGGTTGCGGATTTCGATATCGTGATCGACCTGGATATCTCCAGCGGTCACTGCACCGGGGCCTTTCCTGGTCAGGGTCAGTTCGGCTTCTTCCTTGCCGTTCATAACCAGGGCAACGCCTTTCAGGTTCAGCAGGATTTCGATGACGTCTTCCTGCACGCCTTCGATCGCGCTGTACTCGTGCAATACGCCGTCCATTTCCACCTCGGTAATAGCACAACCGGGCATGGAGGACAGCAGGATACGACGCAAGGCATTTCCCAGGGTGTGGCCAAAACCACGCTCCAGGGGTTCCAGGGTTACCTGGGCGCGTGTGCTGTTTTTCTCATCAACATTGATCACGCGCGGGGTCAAAAATTCGTTTACTGCACTCTGCATTGGGGCACCTGTATTGTAGGGTAGTCCTTCGGTGGATTACTTGGAGTAAAGTTCGACGATCAGGTTTTCATTGATCTCGGAAGACAGATCCTGACGATCAGGTACTGACTTGAATACTCCTTCCAGCTTTTCGCTGTTTACATCGATCCACTCGGGCTCGCCACGCTGGGCAGCCAGGGCCAATGCAGACTGCACACGCAGTTGCTTCTTGGCCTTTTCGCGCAGGGAAACCACATCACCAGCCTTCACCTGGTATGAGGCAATGTTTACCACAGTACCATTCACCAGAATCGCTTTATGGGCGACCAACTGGCGCGATTCGGCGCGGGTGGAGCCAAAGCCCATACGATAAACCACGTTGTCCAGGCGGCTTTCCAGCAACTGCAGCAGATTCTCACCTGTCGCGCCCTTCAGCCTGGCGGCTTCTTTGTAGTAGTTGCGGAACTGCTTTTCCAGCACACCGTAGATACGACGGACTTTCTGCTTTTCACGCAGCTGCACACCGTAATCAGACAGGCGACCACGGCGAGCGCCATGCTGTCCCGGGATTGCTTCTGCTTTACACTTGCTTTCCAACGAGCGCACTCCGCTTTTCAGGAACAGGTCTGTTCCTTCACGACGGGAGAGCTTGCACTTGGGTCCAATATATCGAGCCATGTCAATTCTATCCTGTAAGCGTTTACTGTGTGTTAGACGCGACGTTTCTTGGGAGGACGGCAGCCGTTATGTGGAATCGGCGTGACATCGGTAATGTTGCTGATTTTGTAACCGCAGGAATTCAATGCACGAACGGCAGATTCACGGCCCGGTCCGGGGCCCTTGACTTGCACATCGAGATTTTTGAGACCGTATTCCTTGGCTGCTTCGCCAGCGCGTTCTGCAGCAACCTGCGCTGCGAACGGGGTACTCTTACGCGAACCGCGAAAGCCTGAACCACCGGCAGTGGCCCAGCTCAGGGTGTTGCCCTGGCGGTCAGTAATGGTAATGATAGTGTTGTTAAAGGACGCGTGAATATGCGCGATCCCGTCCACAACGGTCTTGGTAATTTTCTTACGAGTGCTTTTCGCACCTGGCTTAGCCATAGTTTGTTTCCTGCTTTAATATCAACACTGCACTCGGGTGCAGCTACACTAAAAAGGATTCGCGGTGAATCTAACTTACCTGCGAATCGGTTTGCGCGGTCCCTTGCGGGTACGGGCATTGGTCTTGGTGCGCTGGCCTCGCAGGGGTAAGCCCCGACGGTGACGAATGCCGCGGTTGCAGCCCAGGTCCATCAACCGCTTGATGTTCATGGACACTTCGCGACGCAAATCACCCTCAACCATCATGTCGCTCACTCTCGTACGAAGAGCGTCCATTTCCTGTTCAGTCAATTCACCTATTTTGGCGTTTTCCGCCACGCCAGTGTCGGCACAGAGGCGCCTGGCCTGGCTGCGACCTACACCGAAGATGTATGTCAAAGAGATAACAGTATGTTTGTTATCCGGTATGTTGACGCCGGCAATACGAGCCATTCAACTTTCTCCAATCATTTGTCGCCGCACTATGCTGCAAAAACTGCTCAAGCCCCTGATTTGCCTAAACTTTAACCGGGGTAGCGCAAAAGGCGCAGCATTTTAGCGATATCGTTACTAAAAATCAACTGCAATGTCTGGCCTAGCCCTGACGCTGCTTGTGGCGCGGATCTGACTCGCAGATCACACGCACCACTCCCTTGCGGCGAACTACTTTGCAGTTCCTGCAAATTTTCTTTACTGATGCACGTACTTTCATAACATCCACTCCGTACTACGTTAACCGTGGTCAGAACAGCAGGCCGCTTAACGGGCGCGCCCGGATCCACCATAATTTTTCAAATTGGCCTTTTTCATCACCGAGTCATACTGGTGCGACATCAGGTGGCTCTGCACCTGGGCCATAAAATCCATTACTACGACAACCACAATCAACAACGAGGTCCCACCCAGGTAAAAGGGTACGTTCCACATCACTACCAAAAACTGCGGCATTAAACAGACCAGCGCGATATACGCTGAGCCAAACACCGTCAGCCGGGTGAGAACGCCATCGATATAGTTGGCGGTCTGCTGGCCCGGGCGAATACCCGGCACAAAGGCACCGGAACGCTTCAGGTTGTCGGCCACTTCCACCGGGTTGAACATCAACGCCGTGTAAAAGAAGCAGAAAAATACTACAAACACCGTAAACAACAAGATGTTCAGCGGTTGACCAGGCCCGATAGCCACGGCCAGATCCTGCAGCCAATCGGCTGAACCGCTGGAGCCGAACCACTGCGCGATTGACGCCGGGAACAGCAAAATACTACTGGCGAAAATCGCCGGTATAACACCCGCCATGTTCACCTTGAGGGGCAGGTGCGAACTCTGCGCCTGATACATCTTGCGCCCCTGCTGACGCTTGGCGTAATTCACCGTAATACGGCGTTGGCCGCGTTCGATGAATACGATCATATAAATGACCGCAATAGCCAGGGTCAGGATAAACAGCAGAATCAGGATATTCAGCTCACCCTGCCGCGCCTGTTCCAGAGACTGGCCTATCGCCGCCGGCAAACCAGCCACGATACCCGCGAAGATCAACAGCGATATGCCGTTGCCCACACCTTTTTCTGTAATCTGTTCACCCAGCCACATCATAAATACGGCACCAGTCACCAGGGAGGTAATGGCTATCACATAAAACAGCAGTGATGCGTCATAAGACATACCCTGGTTGGCCATACCCACGGTCATTCCCGTAGCCTGTACTAAGGCCAGCACCACCGTCAGGTAGCGCGTGTACTGACTGATCTTACGGCGGCCGGACTCACCTTCTTTCTTCAACTGTTCCAGTTGCGGCGTCACCGCCGACATCAGCTGCATGATGATAGATGCAGAGATGTAGGGCATGATACCCAGAGCCAGGATACTCATGCGCTCCAGTGCGCCACCGGAGAACATATTGGCCAGACCCAGGATAGTCCCCTGGTTCTGGTTGAACAGCGCCGACAGTTGATTGGGGTCTATCCCGGGTACCGGTATATGGGTCCCGATCCGATAGACGATAATTGCCAGTAAAACAAAACGAAGGCGAGAAAAAAGCTCGCTGAGTCCCGCCTTGTTTACCGAGGGCAGCTGTCCTGTTGCCATTTATTCCTCTACTTTCCCGCCGGCCTTCTCAACAGCTTCGCGGGCACCTTTGGTGAGGGCGAGACCTTTGACAGTAACAGCTCGGTTCAGTTCACCCGACAGAAATACACGCGCGCGGGTGACATTGTCTCGCACCAGGTCTGCATTCTTCAGCGCAGCAAGATCCGCCACATCACCCTCCACCGCATTCAGCTCACTGAGGCGAATCTGGGCAGTAGTGCGGGCCATACGCGAGGTAAAACCGTACTTGGGCAGGCGCTTCTGTAGAGGCATCTGGCCACCCTCGAATCCCGGCCTGATTGAACCACCGGAACGAGCTTTCTGGCCCTTATGACCGCGACCGGCAGTCTTGCCGTAGCCGCTGCCGATGCCGCGTCCTACGCGCTTGGCATCCCTCTTGGCACCTGGCGCAGGGCTCAGGCTATTCAGTCGCATAACTTCTGACATGATTTACTCCTCAACCCTTAGCAGGTAGTGCGCTTTGTTTATCATGCCACGAACCGAGGGAGTATCCTCCACCTCGACCGTGTGGCCAATACGACGCAGGCCCAAACCGGCAACACACGCCTTGTGATTTTTTAGGCGACCGTGGACACTTTTGACCTGGGTAACCTTGATAGATGCTTTAGCCATGACTTAGCCGACCTAATAATTAGTTCAGAATTTCTTCAACAGTTTTGCCACGCTTGGCAGCAACGTCTTCCGGTGTCGTCATGTCGCGCAGACCATTGAAGGTTGCACGCACCACGTTAACCGGGTTGGTTGACCCGTAGCACTTAGCCAGTACATTGTGTACTCCGGCTATTTCCAAGACAGCCCGCATCGCTCCACCGGCGATAACGCCCGTTCCTTCAGATGCCGGTTGCATGTAGACCTTGGAAGCGCCATGAGACGCCTTCACCGGATACTGGATTGTGCCGTCTTTCAGCTCAACCTGAATCATGTTGCGGCGCGCAGCTTCCATGGCCTTTTGTATGGCAACAGGCACTTCGCGCGCCTTGCCGCGACCAAAGCCGACCTTGCCATTGCCGTCGCCGACGACAGTCAGTGCGGTGAAACCGAATATACGACCGCCCTTGACCACTTTGGCCACGCGATTAACCTGAACCAGCTTCTCCTGGAGGTCACCGTCCTGCTGATTTTTCTGATCGTTAAAAGCCATATCTAAAACCCTTAGAATTCCAGTCCAGTTTCACGAGCGGCATCGGCCAGGGCCTTAACGCGTCCGTGGTACTTGTATCCACTGCGATCAAAAGCGACCTTTTCAATACCCGCTTGTTTCGCACGTTCAGCAACAAGTTTGCCCACCGCCGCCGCCGCGTCGATGTTGCCGGTCTTGCCGGTGCGCAGGTCAGTGTCCAGGGTGGAAGCACTGGCCAGAACCTTGTCTCCGGCAGGTGCGATCACCTGGGCATAAATATGCCGGGGAGTACGGTGCACGCTGAGGCGATTGACACCTAGATCACGCATGCGGGCGCGGGAGCGTCTAGCGCGACGCAACCTTGAATCATTCTTTGCACTCATCTCTAGTACCTACTTTTTCTTGGCTTCTTTGCGACGGACATACTCGTCAGCATAACGAATACCCTTACCCTTGTACGGCTCCGGTGGACGGAAGCTGCGAAGCTCCGCAGCAGCCTGGCCGACAGCCTGCTTGTCTATACCCCTTATAACCACTTCGGTTTGGCTGGGACTTTCAGCAGTAACACCCTCTGGCAGCTTGTAGTTCACCGGGTGAGAAAGGCCTACCGTGAGATTGACTGATTTACCGGTAACCTTGGCGCGATAACCAACACCGTTCAGTACCAGTTTTTTCTCCCAACCTTCGCTGACGCCTTTGACCATATTGTTTACCAGCGCACGAGTAGTTCCGGCCATGGCCTTCAACGCATCGTTGTCGTAAGCAAAGGTCAGAACGTTGTCATCCTGGCTTACCTGGATGCCTTCATTCAGTGAAAGCTCCAGCGACCCTTTACCACCCTTGACGGTCAGGTCTTTACCACTGATCTTGACCTCTACACCGCTGGGCAGTTGTACCGGATTATTTGCGACTCTAGACATTTTGGATTGCTCTTTAAATCAATAACATTTAGAAGACAGTGCAGAGCACTTCGCCGCCGACACCGGCAGCACGTGCGGCGCGATCAGTCATCACACCTTTCGAGGTAGAAATAATCGCTACACCCAGACCTTCACGTACAGAGGGCAGCTCGCCCTTTCCTTTGTAACGGCGCAATCCGGGGCGGCTGATACGGTCGATCTCGGCGATCACCGGCTTGCCCTCGTAGTACTTCAGCTCGATAGCCAGGCGCGGCTTACCCTCTTCGCTGGAAGCGGTAAAGCCATTGATGTAACCCTCTTCCTGCAGCACCTGGGCAACAGCCGCTTTCAGCTTGGAACCGGGCATTTCCACACCGGTTTTGCCCGCCATTTGTGCGTTGCGAATGCGTGTCAGCATATCTGACATCGGATCTTGCATGCTCATAATCTATTACTCTCCGTAAACCATCCGGTCATTTACCAGCTGGATTTAACCAGGCCGGGTATGTCGCCGCGCATTGCCGCTTCACGCAGCTTGTTACGGCACAGGCCAAACTTACGATACACGCCGTGAGGGCGACCAGTTACCTGGCAGCGACGTCTCTGGCGTACCGGACTGGCATCGCGAGGCATCTTTTGCAGGCTGATTTGCGCATCCCATTTCTCTTCATCGGACGCGTTGACATCGGTCAGGATCGCCTTGATGGTCGCGCGCTTCGCTGCGTACCTGGCGACCATTCGCGTACGCTTATGCTCACGCGCAATCATAGATTTTTTAGCCATGTATAAAGCCTCTTAAGCTTTCAAGGGGAAGTTGAAAGCACGCAACAGTGCGCGTCCTTCATCATCCGTACGAGCGGAGGTAGTAATCACGATATCCATACCGCGCAGGGCATCTACCTTATCGTAATCAATCTCCGGAAAAATAATCTGCTCGGTGATGCCCATAGCGAAATTGCCACGCCCGTCAAAAGACTTGGCGCTCAAACCACGAAAATCACGAATTCGCGGGATCGCGATGCTGATCAGGCGCTCCAGGAATTCGTACATGCGCTCTGAGCGCAGAGTCACCTTACAACCAATCGGCCAACCGTCACGCACCTTAAAGCCCGCGATGGATTTGCGCGCCTTGGTTACCACGGCCTTCTGACCTGAAATTTTTTCCATGTCTGCGACAGCGTTTTCCAGCACCTTTTTGTCACCCAGGGCTTCACCCACACCCATATTCAGGGTGATCTTGGTGATGCGGGGAACTTCCATCAAATTTTTCAGACCCAGCTCTTTTACCAGTTGGGGAGCCAGCTCGCTCTTGTACTTGTCTTTCAACGTTGTCATGTCTTTTACCTGTTAACCCGGTCCGCCTTCTCTCAAAATGAGTGCGGCTTAAGAGTCAATTACCTCGCCACTGGATTTGAAGATACGCACCTTGCTATCTCCGTCCACCTTGAAGCCCACGCGATCGGCTTTACTAGTGCCGGGATTGAAAATCGCCACGTTGGAAATCTGTATCGGCGCTTCATTCTCAACAATCCCGCCAGCCACGCCCGCCTGGGGGTTAGGCTTGGTGTGCTTCTTTACCATATTGACGCCGGACACAATAAGCTTACTGTTATCCAGCACCCTGCGAACCTTGCCGCGCTTACCCTTGTCCTTGCCGGCCAGGATAATCACTTCGTCATCGCTCTTGATCTTCAACATTTCCTTTCCTCTCCCTGCTGGCCGTACTAGATAACTTCCGGGGCCAGAGAAACAATCTTCATGAACTTCTCGCCGCGCAGCTCACGGGTAACCGGGCCGAAAATACGAGTGCCTAATGGGGCGTTCTGCGCGTTAAGCAAAACAGCCGCGTTATCATCGAACTTGATCAGGGAGCCATCGGGACGGCGCACCCCTTTCCTGGTGCGAACGACAACAGCAGTCATGACTTGGCCTTTCTTAACCTTGCCGCGGGGAATCGCTTCCTTGACGGTAACCTTTATCAGGTCGCCGACGCGCGCGTAACGACGCTTGGATCCGCCCAGCACCTTGATGCACATCACACGACGGGCACCGCTGTTATCGGCAACTTCCAAATACGACTGTGTCTGAATCATCTTTTACTCCAAACTGCGGCTCTGGCCGCTAACTCTGTGCTGCAATAACCTGAATCAGGCCTCGACAGCCGCGCTCTCAACTACTTCCAACAACTTCCAGCTCTTGCTCTTGGAAATCGGGCGCGTCTCCGCAACAGTAACGGTATCGCCGATGCCACACTGATTACTTTCATCGTGGGCATGAATCTTCGATGAACGCGTAATGTATTTGCCGTAGACCGGGTGCTTCACCCGACGCTCGACCAGTACCGTGATTGTCTTGTCCATCTTGTTACTGACAACCTTACCGGTCGCAGTACGTGTACGCTTTTCTGCACCTGACATTCTTAATTACCTGCCTTTTCATTGAGCACAGTCTTCACGCGTGCAATGTCACGCTGAGTCTGCGGAAGCAAATGAGTTTGCCCGAGCTGCCCGGTAGACTTTTGCATACGCAGCTTGAACTGCTCTTCACGTAAAGTGAGTAGTTGCTTGTTCAGGTCCTCAACGGACTTTTCACGCAATTCGCTTGCTTTCATCACATCACCGACCGTCTGACAAATGTTGTGGCAATAGGAATCTTGGCAGACGCCAGGGCAAACGCTTCACGCGCCAACTCCTCGGATACGCCCTGCACTTCGTAAAGTACTTTGCCCGGCTGAACCTGGGCTACCCAGTACTCGACATTACCCTTACCTTTACCCTGGCGTACTTCCAACGGCTTGCCTGTAATTGGCTTGTCCGGGAAAACACGAATCCAGATCTTTCCGCCACGCTTGATGTGACGGGTCATGGCACGGCGAGCCGCCTCGATCTGGCGCGCTGTGAGGCGGCCTCGACCAGTGGCTTTCAAGCCGAATTCGCCAAAGCTAACCTTGCTGCCACGTAGTGCCAGACCGCGGTTGCGCCCTTTCATCATCTTGCGAAATTTTGTACGCTTTGGTTGAAGCATCTGCGTAACCCTTAATTAGTTGCTGTCTTCTTGGCGCCATCGCCCTGACTTTCAGCGCCGATAACCTCGCCTTTGAAAATCCAAACTTTTACACCTATGATTCCGTAAGTAGTGAGGGCCTCACAAGTGGCGTAATCGATATCGGCGCGCAGTGTGTGCAAAGGCACACGGCCTTCCCGATACCACTCGGATCTGGCGATTTCCGCACCACCAAGCCTGCCTCCTACCTGCACCTTGATGCCCTCGGCACCCTGGCGCATGGCGTTCTGTACGACACGCTTCATAGCGCGGCGGAACATCACACGACGCTCCAGTTGTTGCGCGACGTTCTGCGCAACCAGCTTCGCATCCAGGTCCGGCTTGCGAATCTCTTCTATGTTGATGTGAACCGGCACACCCATCTTTTCAGTGAGAGTCTTGCGCAGCTTGTCCACGTCTTCGCCTTTCTTACCGATAACAATACCGGGCCTGGCGGTGTGTATGGTGATACGCGCAGTCTGGGCCGGGCGCTCAATCACCACGCGGCTGACGGAGGCGTGATCCAGCGCCTTCTCAATGTAAGCACGCGTCTCCAGGTCAGTAATTAACTGCTTGGAGTAGTTCTTGCTACCGGCATACCAGATCGAGGTATGGTCTTTAACAATACCTAACCGAATGCCGATGGGATGTACTTTCTGACCCATGTGGTCGTCTCCTGAACTTAGCTTTCGCCGTCTGCAACTTTAATCGTGATATGACAGCTGCGCTTCAGAATGCGATCCGCACGGCCCTTGGCACGTGGGCGCAGGCGCTTCATTGTCATACCTTCGTCTACAAAAATGCTGGATACCTTTAACTCGTCGACATCCGCACCTTCATTGTTCTCAGCATTGGCGATCGCAGAGTCAAGCAACTTCTTGACGATGTGCGCTGCCTTTTTGGGGCTGTACTCCAGCAGGCTCAATGCCTCTTCCACAGACATGCCGCGAACCTGGTCTGCGACCAGGCGAGCTTTTTGCGCTGAAATCTGCGCGCCCTTCAATCTTGCTGCAACTTCCATTTCCTAAACCTCTTGTCTTATAAACAAGTGTCGGTAAGCGCCTAGCGCTTAGCCTTCTTGTCCACGATATGGCCCCTGAACGTGCGGGTCACCGCAAATTCACCCAGCTTGTGACCAACCATATCTTCGTTGATCAAGACCGGTACGTGCTGACGACCGTTATGCACGGCAATTGTCAGACCAACCATGTCGGGCGATACCATAGAACGACGCGACCAGGTCTTAATCGGACGACGATCGTTGCTTTCAATCGCTGCTTCAACTTTCTTCATCAAGTGAAGGTCAATAAAAGGACCTTTCTTCAGTGAACGCGGCACAATGTCTTTCCTCTAAATCTCGTTTACTTAACGACCGTTCTACTTCTTACCACGGCGGCGTACAATCAATTTATCCGTACGCTTGTTTTTACGTGTCTTGTAACCCTTGGTCGGGGTACCCCACGGACTGACCGGATGACGGCCACCGGAGGTACGTCCCTTCACCACCACCATGGGGGTGATCTACCGGGTTCATCGCCACACCGCGAACAGTCGGGCGAACACCGCGCCAGCGCGATGCACCCGCTTTACCCAGTTTACGCAGGCTGTGCTCTGGGTTGGATACTTCACCCAGGGTCGCACGACAATCCGCCAACACTTTACGCATTTCGCCAGAGCGCAGACGCAGGGTAGCGTACTGGCCTTCGCGGGCGACCAGCTGCGCGGAAGTACCCGCGGAACGCACCATCTGCGCACCTTTACCTGGCTTGAGCTCAACAGCGTGCACCACAGAACCCACCGGGATGTTGCGCAGCGGCAGACAGTTACCCGACTTGATCGGCGCCGCCGAACCAGACTGCAGTTCATCACCCGCTTTCACACCCCTGGGGGCGATAATGTAGCGGCGCTCACCGTCGGCGAACAACAGCAGTGCGATATTCGCCGTGCGGTTCGGGTCGTACTCCAAACGCTCTACCTTGGCGGGAATACCGTCCTTGGTGCGTTTGAAATCAATAATGCGGTAATGCTGCTTATGGCCACCGCCAATATGACGGGTTGTAATCCGCCCATTGTTGTTACGGCCACCATGCCTGGACTGCTTTTCCAGCAGTGGCTTGTATGGTTCGCCCTTGTGCAGATCGTCACTGACCACACGGACGACGTGACGACGACCGGGGGAAGTGGGCTTGCTCTTTAAAACTGCCATTTCGATCCTACTCCTTACTCGGCTTAGTCAACGGTAGCAAAGTCGATATCCTGACCCTGCTCCAGTCGAACGTATGCTTTTTTCCAGGTCGGCTTGGTGCTAAAACCGTACTTGTTGCGCTTGACCTTGCCCTTAACCTTCAGCGTGGTCACATTGTTCACCTTGACCTTGAACAACTGCTCAACTGATTTCCTGATTTCTAATTTGGTCGCGTCAACCGCCACTTTAAATACGTACTGATTGCTCGCGTCGCCAATAATGGCCGCCTTCTCGGAAACGTGCGGACCTAACAGCACTTGAAATACGCGCTCTTGGTTCATCCCAGCATCTCCTCAAACTTTTTAACAGCGTCAACAGTGACCATGACCTTGTCGTGACCAATAAGGCTGACCGGGTCAATGCCTTCTACATCACTCACGTCTACCTTGTGCAGGTTGCGGGCCGCCAGATACAGGTTCTCGTTCACCTCGGTGGATACGATCAGCACGTTATCAACGCCGTACTCACCCAGCTGCTTGACCAGTAACTTGGTCTTGGGCGCTTCCAGCTCCAGACTCTCCACAACCATCAGGCGATCCTGGCGAGCCAGCTCCGACATAATGGAGCGCAGCGCCGCCCGGTACATTTTGCGATTCACTTTCTGGGAGTGATCCTGCGGCTGGGCCGCGAAAGTCACACCACCACTACGCCAGATGGGAGAACGAATGGTTCCCGCCCTGGCGCGACCAGTGCCTTTCTGGCGCCATGGCTTCTTGCCACCGCCACGCACCGCGGCGCGATTTTTCTGGGCGCGAGTACCCTGACGGGCACCTGCCATATAGGCAGTTACTACCTGGTGAACCAGTTCTTCATTGTATTCGCGTGCAAAGGCAACATCAGAAACAGACACAGAGCCCGCCTCGACATTACCTGGCTTTAATACACTTAATTCCACGTTAGAGACCCCCTAACCTAAGCCTTGACAGCGGGACGAACGATAACGTCTCCGCCGGGTGCACCAGGTACGGCGCCCTTTATGAGCAGCAAATTGCGCTCAACATCAACACGGACAACTTCCAGGCCCTGAATGGTGACATTTTCCGCACCCATATGACCCGACATTTTCTTACCCTTCCATACACGACCGGGTGTTTGGCACTGGCCGATAGATCCGTTGGAGCGGTGGGACAACGAGTTACCGTGAGTAGCGTCCTGCATCTCGAAATTCCAGCGCTTGATGCCGCCCTGAAAGCCTTTACCTTTGGATCTGCCCGCCACATCGACCTTCTGGCCAACCTCAAAACGCTCAACGGTCAGCTCTGAGCCAACTTCCGGCGCCTCGTCGGCATCTTCCAGACGAAATTCCCACAAGCCAGTACCCGCTGCAACACCCGCCTTGGCGAAATGTCCTGCCTGGGACTTGCTTACTCTGGAGGCCTTGCGATTTCCCGCTGTGACCTGAATAGCACGATAACCGTCGGTTTCGAGCTCTTTGATTTGAGTAACGCGGTTTGGAGAAACCTCCACTACGGTTACTGGTATTGATGCGCCGTCTTCGGTAAAAACACGAGTCATACCGGACTTGCGACCGACTAAACCAATAGTCATCTTTCTAACCTCTCAGTGTACGGGGCTAAACCCTCTATGGCCGTGCCACCACTTGTTAAGTAGCGGCACATTACACACCCCGTTACTCATTTAGTAGCGGGGTTAGGTCTTGCTACATTTTGTAGTTAACCAAGACTAATCTGTACTTCCACACCTGCTGCCAGGTCCAGTTTCATCAGGGCGTCTACCGTCTTCTCGGTAGGGTCCACGATGTCCAACAAACGCTTGTGAGTACGAATCTCGTACTGGTCACGTGCGTCTTTATTTACGTGCGGCGATATCAGCACGGTAAATTTCTCTTTCCTGGTGGGAAGAGGAATAGGTCCCTTGACCTGCGCGCCAGTGCGGCGAGCGGTTTCTACGATCTCCGCAGTAGACGAATCTATCAGTCGATGATCAAAAGCCTTAAGGCGAATTCGAATGCGTTGACTCTGCACCAGACCTACTCCAAACAATAAAAAAACCAGAGGCCCGCAATGGAGCCCCCTGAAAAAAGGAACGCGAATTCTAATGACCACCCTGCGCCCTGTCAAGGACACTTCCCAAATAATTTTTATAAGTACCAGGAAGACCAGAAAGTCCATGATATTCCATTTGGTTATAATAGATCTGGCAGCACTAGACATTCTGATTCCTCCTGAAGTTGACCCATATCAAGAGAGCGGCAACGGGGGCTTGCCCCTGGCCGCGAACTGGCTAATCATCACACGATCAAGTAACATTTCGCGGTTACGCTGATGGAAGATCTCGTCGCCCTGGCGATAACGTGGATCGCCATATTCGTGGCACACTTCGCCGCTGCCAGGACCAAGCTCGTCCCGGTGCTGTGGTTCCTGGCCATGGGCTGCATTCTGGTGAATGTTGGTCTACTACCGGAGACTCCCGGCATATTCATGCGGGATTTCGCCGAAATCGGCATCATTGTCATTATGTTCGCGCTGGGGTTCGAGGAAAACTCCAGCAAATTCATACGCAGTATCAAGCGCAGCTGGGGCATAGCCTTGTTCGGGGCCATCGCGCCCTTCCTGGTGGCCTACTCATTGGCCATGCACTTCTGGGGGGACCGCAACGGCGCCCTGATGTGCGCCCTTGCCATGACCGCTACGGCGGTCTCCCTGACCATGGTCTCCCTGCGCAGTGAGGGCCTGCACAAGACCCATGCCGCCACAGGCATCATGACCTCCGCCGTACTGGACGATATCGCCTCCCTGTCCCTGGTAGCGGTGCTGGTCCCCATGGCCAGCGGGGAGGCCACGATATCCCTGGCCGGCCTGGGCCTGGTGGTACTGAAAGCGGTAACCTTCTTCCTTTTGGTCACCGGCATGGGACTGTGGTTATTCCCGGTGAGTGCCAGCCCCCTGGACCGCATCCCCCTGATCAAGCGCTTCAACCTGCAGCGCCTTATCACTGTCAATAACGGCGAACACGCCACACTCACCGTCTTGTTGCTGGCGTTGTTGGTGGCACTACTGGGCTACGAATTCGGCTTCCATGTTGCGGTGGGTGCCTACATGGCCGGGCTGATACTAAAGGAAGAGTATTTTGTGCTCGGCACACACACCCCGGAATCGGACCTGAGTATTCACCGGGACACGCGCAGGATTATCGACAGTATTGCCTTCTCCTGGATTGGCCCGGTATTTTTCATCGTGCTCGGCACCCACCTGGTGCTGGATATCGATATTCTGCTGTCGGTGCTGGACGAAACCATTGCCCTGGTTATTTGCCTGTTCCTGGGGCAGGTATTGTCCGCGGGACTCGCCGCCCGCTATACGGGAAACTTCAATTGGGCAGAGAGCTGGATGATCGGCTTCGGCATGTTGGGCCGGGCCGAACTGGCCTTTGTCGTGATGGATATCGCCTATGTAGAGCACAGCATCCTCAGCGACGAAATGTTCTACACACTCATGTTCACCGCATTCACCCTGAACGTCGCGGTACCGCTGACGATTCGCTGGTGGAAACCGTACTTTTTGCGAGCGATAGATACCCCACCGTAAACCGGGTGCTGCAGTGGAAACTACTGTGCGCAATCGACGCAGCGGGTGGCCTCAGGAACGGCTTCAAGCCGCGCCCGACCAATGTCTTCGCCGCAATTGTCACACACACCATAGATGCCGCTTTCGATACGCTCCAGAGCGGCCTGAATCACGCGAATCGACTGCGCCGTCTCATTGCCAATCGCATCAACGACCTCGTCGTTTTCCCGCTCCTGGGCCTGCTCTGTCGAATCACCCGAGTGACTGCGGGTGACGTCTTTCTTGATACTGGACAGACGCGACTGCAATGCAGCCAGGCGATCTTCCAACTCAGTCTTCAACGCTTCATAGCTCATTGGCGAGACCTCCGTCAGGCAGCTGCGGTCAGCATGCGGTACAACTCGTCTTTCAGGTGCACTCGACGAACCTTGGCATCCTCTTCGGTACGGGTTGCTACAGGCGTCACCTCATCTTCCATTTTTTCGATGTTGCGAGTCAGGTCGTGGTACTCATCGAACAAGCGACGAAAATGCGTATCACCCACCTTCATTTCGTGAATACGGATTTTCAGTTCGGGGAACTCATGGATGAGGTCGTGGTGTTCTACAGACATAAAACTTCCTTACAAGTTAAATAATGAACTACGGATACCAGCATATCTCGCTGACAAATCAATGCCATGATCCAGGTCAGTATACACCGCCTGCAACCGCCATACATCGACTTGACGCGGACTGCTCCAGCTCGGATTATGTAGACCCGCGCATATCTTAACCCTGGGGAGAGCACCTTGGAACAGTCACAACGCACCCATTCCGTTTTGCTGGGATATCTATTGTGGATATTCGGCTTTATCGGCGCCCACCGCTTTTACTACGGCAAGCAGATCTCCGGCGTCATCTGGTTCTTCACCCTGGGCCTGTTTTTCATCGGCTGGATCATTGACCTGTTCCTGATCCCCTCGATGGAACGCGAAGCAACGCGCCGCTTCGTCCCCGGCCCCACGGATTACGACCTCACCTGGATTCTGCTGACCTTTCTGGGCATTTTCGGCATCCACCGCTTCTATATGGGCAAGATATTTACCGGCTTGCTTTACCTGTGCACTGCGGGTTTGTTCGGGGTGGGAATTTTGTGGGACTTCCTGACTCTGAACGAGCAGATATCTGATGTGAATAGTGGATATTGAAAATAGCGGGTATTGAGTTTGTGTGGACTCCGGCCCGGGAAGTCTGGGAACCAGTTTGTGAACGGCCGCAAGCTTTTCATTGTTTCCGGGCTGCTGCGCAACTCGACCATTTTTTGCTTCGCAAAAAAATTGGGACTCGGACAGTGCTCGCAGAAAGCCCCCGGAAACAATGAAAAGCTTAAGCAGCGGCCTGATTGTTCACAAACTGGTTCCCAGACTTCCCGGGCCTAACACTGTGCAAATTACCAGGGCAACGTACTTGTCGGAACTTGAGATGTATGGGCAAAGAGCTGGCCGTAGGTGGGTACAGGGGGTCACTGACAATCAGGCCGCGGCTTAGGCTTGCCTTCCCCGGCGGGGGCTTTCTGCGAGCACTGTCCGAATCCCAAAAATTGCGCAGCAATTTTGGTTGAGTTGCGCAGCAGCCCGCCGGGGAAGGCAAGCCTGCGGCCGTCAGTGACCCCCTGTACCCACCTACGGCCAGCTCGCCACGATACTCAAAACATCCACCCACAAAAAAACCCGACACAACACCGGGCTTTTTTAATCGGGAACGGAGGGGTCAGAGCTGAAGATCTGACCCCCGACCGCGATGCGGTCGTTTACTCGATGATCTTGGCGACCACACCGGCGCCAACAGTCCGGCCACCCTCGCGAATCGCGAAACGCAGGCCTTCTTCCATGGCGATCGGGGCAATCAGGGTCGCAACCATTTGCACGTTGTCACCCGGCATCACCATCTCAACACCTTCAGGCAGCTCACAAGCTCCGGTTACGTCAGTCGTACGGAAGTAAAACTGCGGACGGTAGCCCTTGAAGAACGGTGTATGACGACCACCTTCGTCTTTGGACAGGATGTAAACCTCCGCCTCAAACTTGGTGTGCGGCTTAACACTGCCCGGCTTGGCCAGTACCTGGCCACGCTCAACTTCCTCACGCTTGGTACCGCGCAGCAGTACACCGACGTTCTCGCCTGCGCGACCTTCGTCGAGCAGCTTGCGGAACATCTCAACACCCGTACAGGTGGTCTTCTGGGTTTCCTTGATACCGATGATCTCGATCTCTTCACCCACCTTGACCACACCGCGCTCAATACGGCCGGTTACTACCGTGCCGCGACCGGAGATAGAGAACACGTCCTCTACCGGCATCAGGAAGGCGCCGTCAATGGCACGCTCTGGCTCGGGAATGTAAGAGTCCAGAGTCTCCAGCAGGGTCCTCACCGCCGTAGTACCCAGTTCGTTCTCGTCTTCACCGTTCAGCGCCATCAGGGCGGAGCCACAGATGATGGGGGTGTCGTCACCGGGGAATTCGTACTGGTCCAGCAGCTCGCGCAGCTCCATTTCAACCAGTTCCTTCATCTCCTCGTATTCCTCAGACTCCGCACCGCCGCAGTCTTCCGCCAGCAAGTCGGCCTTATTCAGGAAAACCACGATGTAGGGTACGCCAACCTGGCGCGACAACAGGATGTGCTCACGCGTCTGGGGCATGGGGCCGTCGGTGGCGCCACATACCAGGATCGCGCCGTCCATCTGGGCCGCTCCGGTGATCATGTTCTTCACATAATCGGCGTGTCCGGGGCAATCCACATGGGCGTAGTGACGATTGGGTGTATCGTACTCCACGTGGGAGGTGGCGATGGTAATGCCGCGCTCGCGCTCTTCGGGGGCGTTGTCGATGCCGTCAAAGGCCACGGCTTCGCCGCTGCCCCAGGTCTCGGCACAAACACGTGTCAGCGCCGCTGTCAGCGTGGTCTTGCCGTGGTCAACGTGCCCAATGGTTCCCACGTTGACGTGGGGCTTCTTACGTTCAAACTTTTCCTTTGCCACTTTAGCTTTCCTCGCGTGCTGGGGACAGACCTCTGGTCTGTCCCTGGTTTTCAGTTACTTGGTCTGGTTCTTGGAAATAATTTCTTCCGCGACATTTTTAGGCGCTTCCGAGTACTTGGAGAACTCCATGGTATAGGTCGCGCGCCCCTGGGTTGCGGAGCGCAGGTCGGTCGCATAACCGAACATCTCGGCCAGGGGCACTTCCGCGGTAATCACTTTTCCTGAGGCATTCTCATCCATGCCGCCGATCAGTCCGCGACGACGGTTGAGGTCGCCAACCACATCACCCATATTCACTTCCGGGGTCACGACTTCTACCGCCATGATGGGCTCCAGCAGCACTGCTCCGCCTTCCTGGGACAGTTTCTTGGTCGCCATGGAAGCCGCTATCTTGAACGCCATCTCGTTGGAGTCCACATCGTGGAAAGAGCCGTCATACAGTGTGGCCTTCAAGCCCAGCAGTGGGTAGCCGGCCAGAACACCGTTCTTCATCTGCTCTTCAATGCCCTTTTGCACCGCGGGAAT
>PVMK01131419.1_pt1 | contig 97215 bp, 124 predicted proteins | sample 1853481 | NCBI WGS metagenome assembly PVMK01 (sample SAMN08533507, study PRJNA380276) | Marine sediment metagenome, whole genome shotgun sequencing project.
TTTCTAAGACCACCCATATCGGTCATGAATCTAGAACCTACAGTATGTAACAGTGCACCTGCTGCCATAAAGAGAGATGCTTTAAACATTGCATGAGATATTAAATGGTAAAATCCTGCAGTGTAGCCATCTACATATTGCGCAGATAGTCCTGCAACACCCAATGCCATCATCATGTAACCTATTTGAGAACCAGTAGAATATGCAAGGACCTTCTTAATTTCGGGATTTACCATGGCTTGGGTGGCAAGTAATAATGCAGTAATTGCGCCAACCCACGCCACAATCTCAAAGAATTGATCAACGAGGATTCCCGCTGCTCCTAATGCAAAGACTATTGGACCAATTCGTGCTACAAGAAAGACACCTGCCTTTACCATTGTTGCAGCATGAATTAATGCAGAAACTGATGTTGGACCAGTCATTGCCTCTAAGAGCCATTCATTTAGTGGGAATTGTGCAGATTTTCCTACTGCACCTCCAAATATTAAAACAAAAGCAGGAACCAATAATCCTTGTGCAGACATGGCCTCAGCCCATACAAAGTCACCCATTAATTCCTTATACCCAAATGTTCCAGCAAACAAAAAGATCAATAACATTCCTGCAATCATCATAACATCTCCAACTTTGGTCATGATGAATGCCTTCATACCTGCGTGTGTTGGTGAATAGTAATCCAGTAGACCCAAAACAGTTTTTCCCTCAACTCCAACATGATCTTTCTTTTTGTCACGATACCAAAAGCTGATCAGGGCATAAGACGCAAGTCCTACCCCTTCCCATCCAAAGAAGAGTTGGAGAAAGTTATCAGATAAAACAATAAGCTGCATTGAACCAATAAAGAACATCATCCAGAACCAAAATCGGGTAATGTCTTTATCTCCTTTCATGTATCCAGTGCTGTAAATCATAATCAAGAAGGAAATCCATCCAACAACATTGGCCATAATTACGGAAAGTGGATCAGCAAGTACTCCTGCTTTAAGGCCGATGGAATCAATCCAATTTATTTGATGATGAATTTCGCTAGCTTCCAATAAAACTGGTAACAGAGATAATGCAGAAAGTGCACTCATTAAAGCAAATATGACTGCAACATATCCAGTCGTTTTCTTTGAGAACTTTCCAACTGCCGGAATTATCAGAGCTGCTGCAAATGGTAAAATCCAAACTAACCATGCAGCAGATGCTGTTGCCTCAAATAGTAAACCCATTATCTCAGTTGCCATTTACTAACCCCCCAATACTCCGTTCATGTATGGAATTATTGAATTCAAGAAAATATCTGGATAAATTCCAACTACTATAGTAAATCCTGCCAGGACCATCATTGGTGCCAACATGTACCAACTCCCTTCCTTTACGTTCTCAAGATGTTCAGGTGTCTTTCCAAAGAAGACACGTTTTAGCATCCAGAGAATATAGGCCATGGTTAGTGCAGTTGCAATAAGACCCAAACCAAAGGTAACTGCTCTTATTGTAGAGCCTTCTTCAATTGCAGTTTCTAGTGCACCAAAAAATAAAATCCATTCTCCCATAAAGCCACTTGTTGGTGGAATTCCCATAATTGTCAAGGCTCCAATTACTGCACAAACAGCCGTAATTGGCATCTTTCCTGCTAGTCCACCAAGTTTTGTAATACTTCGGGTACCAACTTTGACAATAATAATTCCTGCCATCATGAAGAGTATACCTTTTCCAAGTGCGTGTGTGATGTACATCATCTCAGCTCCCGCCATTCCCAGAGCAGATATTGAACCTATACCAAACAGAATGTACCCCATCTGACTAATACTTGAATAAGCAAGCAAGCGTTTCAGATCGTCTTGCATTAATGCCATTGCACCACCATAAATCATTGTAACAAGACCCCAAATGTGGAACCAGATTGCAAGATCTTCAAATGCTGATGGTAAAAATTCTACGATTAATCTGAAAATACCATAAGCACCAATACCAATCATCGCAGGAGATAACAAAGCGCTAATTGGAGTTGGTGCTGCACCGTGAACATATGGCAACCAGATGTGGAACATAAATGCTGCAAGTTTTACTCCAAGACCAATTGCTATTGCAACAGCGGAAACCAATACAATATCTTGTGGAATTTTTGATTCGTCAATATCAGCAAAGTCAAAACTACCAATGGTAAGACCAATCATCAATAATCCCAATAGCAAAACGACTGCCCCAGCATGTGTCCAGAAGAAGAACATTAAACTAATTCTTCTTCTTGGACCATCACCCCAAAGTGCTATTAAGAAGAAAGCCGGAAGCAACATAATCTCAAAGAAAATAAAAAATTCAATCAGGTTTGTGGCAAGTACTGTTCCAAGCATTCCCATGGCAAATACAAGATAAAGTGCAAAGTAAAGTCCAGATTTTGCATTGACATAATTTGTAAGAGAAGTTGACTCTACAACAGTTGATTGACCACTACTTGATTGAATTTCTTTTTGTTCCTCTTTGTATTGCTTATGAAATATGTGGATCATGTATGGTTTTGAATAAGGTACAAGAATTGTACTCAACACGTAAATCATTATTGCAAATGGTGAGGCCAAACCATCAAGCAAGAGTCCAAATTCACCAAACATGTCTGTCCATGGATAATGCTCTTCGACTGTTCCAACTATTGCTGCTTGAATTATAAGAATTGTAGCGTAAAGTAAAACTGCAAAAGTAAACCACATTGCAGGGGTTGGTCCCAATTTTCGTCCAAGAATATAGGCAACAGGAGATAACAGTAGAGGCAAGAAAACTGCCTGTAAGAGTGCATATTCCATTAGCCTTTCAAGCTCCTAAAGTCCGCTATATCGATATTATTGTACATGCGATAGGCCACAATAATTAGTGCAAGTCCTATTGCAACTTCTGCTGCAGCAATTGCTATTGAGAATAAAGCCAAAGTTTGACCGCCACTGTGTGGCAAGAATCGTCCAAACGCAACCAAGTTAAGATTTGCAGCATTAATTACAATTTCAATGCCAAATAACATTCGAATAGCATTTCGTTTTACCGAAAGACCGTAAATTCCAATGGCCAAAAGGGCCACAGATACTAAAACAAACTCAATTAGCTCGTTGCCCAATATCCTCATCTACCCTTCTTGCTAAAACTAGTGCACCAGTTACAGCACCCGATAAAATTAATGCCATCAAAATCAATGCAGGCCAATAATATGTCAAAAAGTCCTTGCCGATTTCTCTAAAGTCTACAGCAGCTTCATCTGTAGTGATCTGTTTAATTCCAGAATCTAAAATGACTGCACCTAATGCAACCATCATGACTAACATTAATGCAATTCCAACAAATTTTCTTCTTTTATCTTCAACCATTGTGAAGATGAGCTCTCTTCTTACCAACATTACTGTAAATAGGATCAAAACTGCGATAGAACCAACGTAAACTGCAAGCTGAAACATTGCAACAAAGGGTGCATCTAAAAGCAAAAAGAGTCCTGCAACACCACCGAGGGATCCCATCAATGCTATTGCGCCATAAATTAAGGATCTTAATTCTAGAGCTGCAATTGCACTACCAATAGTAATTACAGATAGAGCAAGAAATACTGCATCAGCCATGCGTTGCACCCCTCGCAGAAATTATTATTTCAGAATCTTGGGCAACGTATGGTTTTACTTGTAATTGAGCAGGGGTGTAAATCAATGATTCTTTGCTATATGAAGAAAGTTCATAGTCATTAGTCATGTACAATGCATAAAATGGACATGCATCAACACAAAGTCCACAAAATACACATTTACCATAATCAATTTGTGGCATGATTGCTTTTTTATTGTGCTTCCACTCTTCTGGAACCTTTACCATCCCAATTGCCTCTGCAACACCTTCACATGCAATTGAGCAAAGTTGACAGCCAGTACAGTGATCATGGAATAACAGGTGTCGTCCTTTGAGACCTGCAATTGCTACACCTGTTGCTGGATCAAATTGATAGCCATCTCCTACAAATTTTAATTTCTCTTCAGGGTATCGAAGTGTAAATCGTTTCATTGCTAAGTGTTTAATTCCCGAATTTAATGCCTTTATTATTCCAGTAGCAGTTCCCATTAGAATAATCCTCCAGGCCCCAAGATTCCAGCATAAAGCAAGCCTAGTGCTATAAAGATGTTAACGAACGTAAGTCCAATAAGTTTCGTCCAACCAAGGTCTAACAGTATATCAACTCTGACTCGTGGAAAAACGCCCCTTGGTAAAATTATGAAGAAAATTACTCCAACAGTTTTGAGTACAAACATTATGATGCCATTTATTACTACTTGATCGAATATTGGAAGTCCAGGGATTTGAGCAGTTACGGGACCCATTACAATTCCTTCTGTTATTATTTCTGCTGGGAATGGAGGTACTATCATTGGTCCGTTCCAACCACCAAGGAATATCACTACAAAGAGAGCTGCGAATGCATATAGTTTCAAATAAGATCCAAATTGAACCAAACCATACATCATACCTGAAAGTTCAGTTAGCCAACCTGCCACAATCTCACTTTCTGCTTCTGGTAAATCAAATGGAATTCTTTCTAATTCCGCTAGCATTGTAATAAAGAATACAATAGCTCCTATTGGTAAAAATACAATCCAGGGAAAACTTGATTGGCTTGCAGCAATCTCAGAGAGATTCAAAGTTCCAGTTAAAATAACGACACCAAGCAGTGAAAGAATTAAAGGAATTTCAAATGAAACCATTTGGTACAAGGCCCTAATTCCACCAATGAATGGAAATTTACTGTTAGCAGACCAAGCAGAAAGAATAGTAATTATTGGAAAAAATCCAATTACTGCAAAGACTGCGATAAGTCCAACGTCTAGATCAGCTACAACCCATCCGGGTGTAACTGGAATTAATGCAACAAATGCCGCAGCTGTTGCAACAAACAAAACAGGCGCTGCCCAAAAAATCGGTTTATCAGCTTTTGCAGGAATAATAATTTCCTTTGAAACTAATTTTAAACCATCACCCATTAATTGTAAAATACCTTCTATTTTTCCACAATAGAATGGTCCAACTCGTAACTGAAGTTTGGCCATCATTTTTCGTTCTACAAAGATAGTGCTTGCAGCAATCAATGCTGCAAAACCAAATCCTGGAAATGCAGCAATTCTAAAGAGATCAGTCGTCATAAAGGCCTTGATAATTGGAAGTGTTCTAGTTGGATCTGCTATCCATGATAATGCAAGAAATGGTGTAAGTAGCTCCCCATTAATTATCGGCATTTCAATATAGAATAAAACCATAAAGACTAATGGAAGACCAATTAATACAAAAAGTAGAAGAACCCAAAAGCCAACGTCTAAAATAGACTTGATAAATTCACTGAGCTTGAAATTTGGTGCAATTACTGACATTTATCTATCTGCCTCCACTGGCCAGTAGTTAAGACTCCAATATACTGATGGCATGTTTCCTAGTTTTTCCCCTATGAGAAGATGTGGCAAGGCAATCAGATTTCTAAATGATGGGACGCTAAGTTTTAATCGATATGGTTCTGGTTTCTTGTCTGAGACAATGTAGCAGCCCAATGCTCCTCGTCCAGATTCTACACGTTTGTAGACTGAACCAAGCGCTCCCTTTGGATTTGGTTTTAACTTAATTCTAATAGATCCGGATTTGGGCATTTTTTGTAATGCATCTCTAATTATTCTACAACTTTGAAACATTTCAAGCCATGGGATTTTTGATCTAGCATAAGAATCCCCACTTTTCATCACACAGGTTTCAAAATCTAATTCATCATAGACATCGTATGGTTCCTTCTTTCTAACATCGTAATCAATTCCACTTGCTCTGAGTACAGACCCTGTTGTTCCCAATCTAATCGCATTTTCACGCGTAAGTATTCCAGTCTTTTCTGTCCTTGAAATTAAAATTGGATTGTCATAGAAAACATCGGCATATTCTTTAATTCTTTTTTCAAAATAATTTACTTGTCTCAAACATACCTCTTCAAAGTTTGCAGGTAAATCGTTTCGGATGCCTCCAGGAATAAAATAAGAGTGAGTAACTCTTGCACCTGTCATTTTTTCTAAAAGATCAATTAAGAGTTCACGATCACCTGTAGGCCACATGAACATTGTAGAGTGGCCCAAAAAGATTCCATAGATTGCAAGCCAGTACATTATGTAAACACATCTGTTCAATTCAGCTGCAATTACCCTGATGTATTTCGCACGTTCTGTAATTTCAAGACCGAGAAGTTCTTCTACTCCTAAAACATAAGGATACAAGATATTACAAGAGTCATGGATGACGGGTCTTTCTAAATGTGGAATGTTTAGAACATAATTTCTATACTCTGCCATCTTTTCCTCTCCACGGTGAACGTAACCTGGATCAGGATCACATGCAACAATATAGTCACCATCAATTTGCACAATAATTCTCATATGTCCAGAACCTGGATGCTGTGGCCCGACATTGAGAGTCATAATCCTCTCGTCTACTTTTTGAATTGCTAGACCTGGTGGTAAGGTGGGGGTACTCATTTCTATCTCCCCTTGTTCCTAAAGTCTTTTCTTAGTGGTGGTAAGTCTGCCCAATCCTCTGGTAAAAGTAATCGTCTGTTATCTGGATGTCCTTCAAAGTAAACACCTAACATTTCAAAAATTTCCCTTTCGTGAAATTCTACACTGTAAAATATATCTCTAAGACTAGGAAGTCTTGTTGCATCATTACCCGGAATTGGCTCGTCTTCTCTCTGTGCTCTCGTTGCCAATTCGAGGATTTGTCTGTCTAGTGTAGGATCAGTGTAAGAACTCAAATGATATACCACTTCAATTTCGTTGTCTGCAGGATAATCAACTCCTGCTACAGAGTCTACATGATCATAATTTAGAACATCTCGTGCAAATTCAGCAACATCATGAATCTTGTCTCGGTCTACCTTTATTCCAACTCTATCTGGTTTAACAAAGGAAACTGTCGTTTTTTCGGCAAATTTATCAACGATTTTATCTGCAATTCCTTTTTCAAACGCAGGTAGTTCTGGCTCTTCCTGTGGTGGTTTCTTTGCAGGTGGAGTTTTTTCTGCTGGAGTTGGTTTTGCAGTGGCTGGTTTATCAGCAGGAGTTGGTTTTTCAGTGGATTTTTCCCCAGTTGGTTTAGAATCTTCTGGTTTTTTTTCAATTGCTTCTTTTTCGGAATCTGAACTCATTATACAAACTTCCTAGCCTTCATCCTCTTGATTTTTTCTTGCAGTAAAAGACAACCTTGAATAAGAGTTTCAGGTCTAGGTGGACAGCCTGGAACATACACATCTACGGGTAAAACTCCATCAATACCTGGAAGAACATTGTATGAATCAAAATACAGTCCTCCAGTAATAGCACAAGCTCCCATTGCAATTACATATTTTGGGTTCTGGCATTTGATCATAAACTAAACGTAAACGTGGTGCCATTTTTCTGGTAATAGTTCCTTGAACAACAACTAGATCACATTGTCGTAGTGATCCAAATGCTTCAATGATACCAAATCGTTCAACGTCATATCTCGGACTAGATGCAGCTCCAAACTCAACACTGCAACAAGCTGTTTCAATGTGCACGGGCCACAGGACCAAATTCTTCCCCAATTGATTGCATAACCTAATGGTTTGTCAATTGCTTTTTCTAAAATATCTCCTAGTTTTCCAACAAACACATTTGCGTTTTGTGGAGTTATCAGATCTTTTAGCAATTTAGTCCCTCACAATAGTAAATATGATTTGTATAAAAAACTACCAAATGTCTCTCCTTCCTGATTGATACAACGCAAAAGCCATTGCAGCAAAAATTATTCCTAAAAAGCCAATGATTGGAAGTGTTGCCTCTTTTGGAAGATACAAAATAGTACTGCCCCATGCATAAAGGAAAATTGCAACCACGTCAAAAATAACAAACATCAAAATGTACGCATAATACTGCATCATAAAGTGAGTTCGTCCCTCACCAGATGGAACTTGACCACATTCCATCGGCAAAAACTTTATTGGATTGCTTCTTTTTGGTGGAGTAATCATCCTAGCAATGATCAGTGATGGACCCATTGCCACTATGGCAAATCCAAACATCAACACCACGGTACTGTAATTGCCCGCTAATTCCCCGACCAATTTAGCTTTGAACCCAACTTTTTGTATAAAAACTTATGCACATTTTTTTATTTAATTTAGGAAAAAATGATTTTTGAAAAGTACTTAATAGGATAATACCCAAAAGCGATCATGTCATTGGATATAGGAGACATTGCCCCTAACTTTGAGCTTCCAGATACAGAATTGAAGATGCGGACTTTGGAGGAATTCAAGGGAGGGAAAATTGTACTGTCATTCATAGTTGCTGCAAGTTCTCCCGTTTGTGAAGTTGAGCTGGGTACATTTAGAGACTCTTGGCAAGAGATTTCAGATCTAGGTGTAAAAATAGTAGCAATCAGTAATGATGGTCCGTTTGCAAATAAAGCATTTGCAGAAAAACACAACTTTAATTTTCCATTATTGGGAGATTATAACAGCAAAACAATTCGTGATTACGATGTTTTAATGAAAGACTTGCTGCACCTCAAAGATTACAATTCCGCGAAACGTTCTGTATTCATAATAATGGAAGACGGAAAGATTGGTTACAAATGGGTTTCAGAAGATCCATTAAAAGAACCAAACTATGAAGAAATTAAAAATTTCCTAAAATAAAAAAATTTCTTTTTTATTCTATTTCTGCAACAACGTCGCCTTTGGCAACAGTTGCAGTTTCCTTAACTTTGATTGATTTTACAACACCATCTTTGTGTGCTTTAATAGCTACTTGCATTTTCATTGACTCTAAAGTACAAACAACATCACCTTTCTTTACAGAATCTCCCTCAGCAACTGCAATTGATACAACCTTTCCTGGAATTTGACTTTTCAAAGATAGTTGTGCGTCAGCCGTGCCACCTCCACCAGTGTTTTTGTAAACAATTTCATCAAAGTGAGTATTCATATTTAGAGTAATTGGGACATTATCAATTACAAGATTCATTTCACTTGTTGATTGTTCAAGATATTTTGCTCTGTGATATTCTTGATCTAAAATAAATTCAATTCCTTTTGAAGTCATGTTTAGAATTTTTAATTTATGCTCGTTATCATTAATTTTAATTACATATTCATTATTACCAAGATTTTCTGTTATCTTTCCTTCAAATGATTTTTTAATATCTGGTATTTTGTAATCCATAATTCATCAATCCAGTTTATTTTTCCAATTGGAATTATTGCTAGAACGGTTTTGTATACGGCTCTTAAAGTATTCAGAATGAATTATTGCAGCAGCTAAAGCTGCTTCGCTTTTCTCCTCTTTTTCTTTCTTTAGATCTTCAGTTAATCTATCAATCATACCATGACGCTTTAGAAAATCGGTGGAAAGTTCTCCATTTTTGTATTCATCTGAATTTAGAATTGTTTTATAGAGAGGAATTGAAGTTTCTACTCCTTGAATGTAAAAATCATTTAATGCTGAAAGCATTCGAGTTCTAGATTCTTCAAAGGTCTGACCCCAGGTACAAAGTTTTGCCATAAGTGAGTCATAAAATGGAGAAACTGTACATCCAGGATATAGATATGTATCACATCGAACGCTTGGTCCTGCTGGAATTGTTACATCTGGAATAGGTCCAGTAGATGGAGCAAAATCTAAGAATGTGTCTTCTGCATTGATTCTACACTCTATTGCATAACCATTCATTTTGAGATCACTTTGTTTGAATGGAATTGGTTCTCCATTTGCAATATCTATTTGCAATTTGACCAAATCCAATCCAGATACAAGTTCTGTAATTGGGTGTTCCACCTGTAATCGAGCATTGATTTCAATAAAGTAGAATTCTCCATTATCCGCTCTTAGAAATTCAGCAGTTCCCAAGTTTGTATAGTCAACTGCGTCAGCTGCTTTACAAACTAATTCACCTATACGTTCTCTTATTTCTTCATCAACAGCTGGTGAAGGAGTTTGTTCAATTAATTTTTGGTTGCGTCTTTGAATAGAGCATTCTCTTTCAAAGATATGAACAGTATTACCATGAGTGTCTCTAGCCATTTGAAATTCAATGTGTCGTGTTTTTTCAAGGAATTTTTCTACAATAATGGCCGATTTTCCCACTGATGCCATAGATTCTCCAGTAACAGAATCATAGCCTTCACGTAATTCTTTATCAGTATTTACTATTCTAATTCCACGACCACCACCACCATAAACTGATTTTAACATTACAGGATAACCAATTTTATTTCCGATTTTTACTGCATCATCAACATCCTTTACTAGACCAGGGCTTCCAGGAATAGTTGGGAACTTTGGCTTTTAACATTGCAGCTTTACATTTCATTTTGTCACCACAAAGATCCATTGAATCTGCAGATGGACCAATGAAATTAATTTTATTTTTTTCACACAGTCTTGCAAAGTCATCGTTTTCAGAAAGAAAACCATAACCTGGGTGAACAGCATCTGCACCAGATGATAGCATGACTTCTAAAATTTTTTCTTGATTAAGATATGATTTTGTAGGAGCTGCCTCACCAATGTGATATGCTTCAGTAGCTTGTTTTACATGTAAAGAATTGTAATCTTCATCAGAATAAACTGCAACTGTTTTGATTCCAAGTACTTTACATGTTCTAATTACACGTAAAGCAATTTCTCCTCTGTTTGCGATAAGTACTTTTTCAATCATTTTTAATTATAAATTGATGTTTCCGTGTTTTCTAGGTAGTCGTTTTTCTCTTTTGTTTTCAAGCATCTCAAGTGCTTTTATTAGCATGGGTCTTGTTTCAGCTGGATCAATTACATTATCAACAGTTCCAAGAGATGCAGCAACGTAAGGATTTTCAAATTTTTCTGCAAATTCATCAATTAGTTGTTTTTTAAGGGATTCGGGGTCTTCTGCTTTTTGAAGTTCTTTTCTATACATGATTTTTACGGCTGCTTCTCCACCCAAAACTGCACATCTTGCAGTAGGCCATGCATAGTTAATGTCAGTTCTAAGATTTTTACTTCCCATTGCAATGTAGGCCCCTCCATATGCTTTGCCAATAACTAGAGTGATTCTTGGAACAGTAGCCTCACAAAATGCATAGAGTAGCTTACTTCCATGTCTAATGATTCCATTGTGTTCTTGATTAGAACCAGGCATGTAACCAGGCGTGTCTACTAAAGTGATTAGTGGTATGTTAAAGGCATCACAGAATCTGATAAAACGTGCTGCCTTGTTTGATGAATCAATATCAAGTGCACCTGCAAGATGCATAGGATTGTTTGCGATAAATCCAACAACCCTACCATTCATTCTTCCATAACCAACTACGATATTTGGTGCAAACAATTCATGCACTTCAAAGAATTTATGTTCATCAACAATTGAGTTAATAATTTCTTTCATGTCATAGGGTTGTAAAGGATTCTCTGGAATTATGTTAATAAGATTATGATCTAATCTATTTGGATCATCATCAGTTGTAGTTTTAGGTGGTTCTTCAGTATTATTTTGTGGAAGATATGAGAGTAATTTTTTGAGGATATCCATACAATCGTATTCATTTTGTGCAACAAAATGTGACACTCCACTTTTTGAAGCATGTGTTATAGCTCCGCCAAGATCTTCAAATGAAACTTCTTCCCCTAATACAGTCTTTACTACATCAGGTCCTGTAACAAACATAGTTCCTACCTTTTCAACCATAATTACAAAGTCTGTCATTGAGGGGGAGTATACAGCACCACCTGCTGAAGGACCAATGCTTGCAGTAATTTGTGGAATTACTCCAGAAGCTAACTGATTGTAATAAAAGATATCTGCAAATCCATCAAGACTCATTATTCCTTCTTGAATTCTAGCACCACCAGAATCCATTATTCCAATGATTGGACATCCTGTTCTCAGTGCATGATCAGTTAGTTTAGTAATTTTTTGGGCTCCCATCTTACTTAGTGTTCCACCAAGTACAGTAAAGTCATAAGCAAAGACAAAGATTTGTCTACCATTTACTGTTCCATAACCACAAACTACTCCGTCTCCAGAGAATTTCTTTTTCTGCATATCATATTCATGATAATGGTGTGTGGTTAATGGATCTATTTCGGTAAAAGTTCCTTCATCAAGTAAGAGATTGATTCTTTCTCGAGCGGTTAGTTTTCCTTTGTCGTGTTGGGCTTTGATACGATCTTGCCCTCCTCCTAGTAAAGCTATTTTTCTTCTCTTCGAAAATCCCTCAATTTTTTCAGAGTGCATATTTGCTTACTAGGGTTAGCATCTACTTATTAATTTAGTCAAAATTTGCCATTGAAGAATATGATTTGCAAATTTAATTATTTTTTAAGATTTCAACCCATTTTAAAAAATTTCAAAATCAGTTTTACAGAAATACATTTAACTAAAGTAAAGACAATATAGTCTGTATGGTTGCTGAGATGAAGGCAAAGGTAATTTACACCCAGTTGCTAAAAGAAGATCTCGTAATTATTAGACTAGTTCCAGATGAAGGAATGCCAGAATATACGACCGGTCAATTTCTTACTATTGGCGTTACTGTTCCCACTGAAAATTACAAGCTAGTACGAAGGGCATATTCAATTGCTTCACATCCTGAAAACAAAGATTATTTTGAATTTGTAATTAGATGGGTAAGAAATCCATTACCAGGACGTGTTACGACCATGTTATTTTATGCAAATGTTGGTGATGAATTGAAGTTAGGCTTACCCACTGGTAATGCTTTGCTGATTAATGATAAGCTTCCAAACGGAAAAAATGACATGAGGCGAATTATTTGCGTTGGTGGAGGAACAGGCCTTGCACCATTCATTGCATATGCAAATCATTTACATGATGTAGGAGATAAACGCCAAGTAGTTATTCTTCATGGAGCAAGCTATATCGATGAGTTAAGTTACAAAAGAATGCTCACAGACTTGGAAGATGAAAGCATCAGAAGAGGAAGAGATGAATGGAATTTAATTTATAGAGCCGCAATTAGTAGGCCAAAAGAACTCTTTAATCGTTCATGGAGTGGACATGTTGGAAGAGTTGAATCATTCTTCAAAGAAGGGAAAAATGGATCAGCCCCAATTGATGAATTAGTAGGAGAAAAGATCACACCTGAAAACTCGTATATCTATATTTGTGGATATCAGGGAACAATTGATGGCGTAATTGATAGTGTAGCATCACGTGGATTTGTAACAAAAGACGATAAGCGTGATGATGGAAGCTATGAAATCAGATTCGAATCATACGGATAGATTCTGAATTTAACAAATATTATCAAATTTACTTGTCTTAAAAACTCCTTAGAATTTTATTCAAAAATAGTTTGATATAACAAATCTAATCTTTCTGACGTAGAATAAATTGCATCAAGGCCTCTTTTGAGTAATCAATACCGTGCTCTTCCTCAGTATGCTTGCCAAATTCTTGAATAACATCATCCATCTCACCTTCGCTTATAAAATCACATTCATAACCATAGTCAGAACACCTTAGTCTTGCCATGTTTGGGGAATTATTGCTGTACAATAAAAACTAACATATTTTTTAGCATAAAACATATTGCATTAGCTATTTTCGACAAGGATAGATCAAAAAATGAAGATTCTAGTTTAGTCTGATTTTTCTGCTGCTTTCTTTGAAGGGGCAGATACAATACTTGCTGCAACAGTTTTGGTCAATTCCTCAATAATCTTTATTTTATTCTCATCTGTTTCACCTAACATTTCTAAGGCCTTTTCTAATTCTTTTTTCCTCATATCATCAACAGAGGCTGGTACATCACTAACTATTGGTTCGGCGTCAAGTCTTTTCATTGTTGCCTCAATGACTGGTACTTCCTTGGCAATCATTTTTTCAACATCAGGAACTTTGTTCATTCTGATTGTTTCATTTTCTTCTACCATTTCGATAATTTGATCTCTGAACATCAGTTTAATTCCAGGAATAGTTGATACTTTTTCGCCAACTGCTCTTGGATCAGATACATCCAAAATTAAAACTCCTGTTTTCTTATTTCCCATTACCCGACTTATCTTCTCGTATGTGATCAGGAAATAATCTGCAGTAGTAGCAACAAATACTATATCGAATTTATCAAATCCAGGAAAAACTTCTTCAAAATTAATAGGAGTTCCACCCATTGTTTTAGAAAAACCAGTAGCACGTTCAATAAGCATACTGGTAACCTCAAAGGGGTATCCTTTTCTGTTAAGGGTTTTTGCAACTCTTGCAGCAGCCTCGCCTGTTCCAATTAACAAAATGTGTTTCTTTTTATCAATACCTGCGTTTTCTTCAGCAATTTTCACTGCAATATCACCCAGCGATATTGCATTTTCTCCAATCCCAGTCGCATCTTGAATTTTAGTTGCAACACGTATACAAGTATCAAATAGTTTATTCAAAACTCTTCCAGAAGTTTTTAATTCTTTAGCTTCTGAAATTGATGTTTTTAATTCCTCAATGATTTCAGTTTTACCTACTACAACAGACTCTAAACCACAAGCTAGTCTAAGCAGATTCTGGTAAACATCTGCGCCAGAATAAATTTCAAGAGTTTGATCAAAGTGGTCGATATCCCATTGGTCTAATTCTTTAAGGGATATCCAGGTATCTTGAATTTGATTTAATACAAGTCCCTTTCCTTCTGGTCTTCGTGCATCTGGCGCATCTCCTGTTTCAAGATTAATTATTAGAAAAATTTCAACTCTGCTTGCTGTTTGAACTATAACACATTCTGAAACATCAGATATTTTTTTAAATGCATCATAAGCGGCTGAAATATCTTCGAAGGAAAATTTTTCTAACTTGTAAATTGGGATATTTTCGTGAGTGAATCGAGCGTTAATTATCTTAAAATTATTTTCTGCCAAATCATATCACCTTATTTATCTAACTTGCTCCTTCCACCTTTTGCTGTACGAAAAACATTCATGCCAAGATTGTAATTTTCAAAAAGATTATCTATAGTTTTAAGATCCTCTTCGGTCCGATGAATCTGTTTTTGATTCGCATCAGGATCATGTAGCAACTTTGCTAATTTTTCTTCTAGTTCATCTCTAAATGAGTTAATCCCACTTTCGTAATTTGAGGCTCCATGAAATTCTGGACTTAACATGAGCTGTGGTTCGTATTTTGGAGTTTGATCAGAGGGAATTTCTACTAGTCTTGAAATCTCTTCTTGTTCTTCTGATGTAAGAATAGGTCTAGGTGGCGCTAATTCGTGTTTGTGAAGGAAAAATTCGGGTTCACCCATTTCTCGGCGAAAAATTTGGTCTGTAAATCGTTTATTGGTAAATGAGTCGCTAACTTTGGCTACCACTGCTTCTTTTGCTGCTGCAGCATACTCTTCATCCAATGCTTTATCTGCCGCTTCTTTTGCAGCTTTAGATCTCGCTGTTGCAACAGAGGCCTCTGTTTCTGCAATGGCTGCTAGTTGTGTAGCAGTGACACCTGATTTTGAGGATTTACTGGGAGTCTTTTTTTCTAGACTTTGGTTTTGTTTTAGTTTCTGAGGTTTCAGAAGTTTTTGCTTTCTTTGTCTTAGGGGTCTTTGCTAGTATCTTCTTTTTTGTCCTCAGACATTAAAAAATAGAATAATTGAGTAGGATTTTAAGCTTTTAGAATATTTTTTTGATCTTACAAAGGGGATTACAAGAATTTCTATGTTCTAGGGTTCCATATTCAATAATGGTAACTTTTTCTTTATGGATTTTAGGTAGGAATCATATGGATTTTTTTCTTCACTACATTTTTTACAAATGCATAATTGAGAAACTTTTTCAATGTCACAATTATCCCGAAATTCACAACTTTGACAGCCTGCAGATCCGTTACAAATACTACATCGGAGTTCATTAATTTGAGAACATTTTTCATGTTTAACTCCAAGTCCTTTAGCCCATAATCCTATTTCATTTATGTTAATTTTTTCATTACAAACGATGCATGTCCCAGGAAATTTCATTGGGATTTTTCTCCAACTCATTTGATTAGCTCCATTTCCTTTTGAATAATATCTCCAAAAGTTTCTTCTAATTCTAATTCTAATTTTTTATTCTTTATACAAAATAAAACATAAGGTAGACCTATTGCCGAAAAAGAACTGGTAGAAAGATGTAATTTTTTTGCCATGATTGAAGTTAGAGATTTAATTTTTCTTCCGTCCCAACGTATCCGATTCAAAAGTGGCCATGATAAATTGTATCGTGTATATCTGATACGATCATCTTTTTGATATAGTTCAATTAATGTTTCGTTTAGATAACGCAATAACCTCCAATTTTGAGTTGTCATGATTTTTCCATACAAGACATCAGCCCTAGAAATTGTTTCTAAATATTTTGCAAGAGTATTGCTGTCTAAATTGCTAGTGATAATACTAGAGTAAAAGGCGTCAATCTTTAGTTTTGGTTCTATTTGCATTGCATACAAAACCCCTCGTGCTTCATCAACTGAATTTGCCTTAAAGAAAGCATTGATTCCATCTTCTACATTAATGCGTTCAAATGATTTTTCTGTTTGAGGATTAAAGCCAGTAACAAATGTTTGAGCCAAATTAATCATAGAGCGAATGTCTCCTTTTGATTTGTCGATAACTTTGATTAAAGCCCCTGGACTAAGTTTAGCTGTCTCTTTTTTGAGAATGTTTTCAAGATAAACACGCAGAAGGCGTGGAGGAATGGGTTTAAAGGAAATTGTTTTTACAACTTTTTTGATACTCTTCATTTTATCAGAGGTATCACTATTGGCAGCCAAAACTATTGGGACTGTCGGTTCCTTTAAAATTTGAATAAGGGCTTCTGCTCCCCCATAGGCTCCTCGGCCGTGAATCCCATCCACTTCATCTACAAATATCATTGGAGAACCGAAAATCGTAATATTTCCTAAAACAGGAGAAAGAATTTCGTTGAGTCTAGATTTACTTCTTACATCGCTGGCATTAAGACCAATCAAATCATATCCAAATTGTTTTGCCGTAAGATAGGCGATGGTCGTCTTTCCGATTCCTGGGGGGCCAACTAACAACAAAGGTTTTGTTCCTTTTTTCCATTTTGTAAACCACTCAATTATAGCTGATCTTGATTCCTCATTTCCAACCATATCAGAAATATTTTGTGGCCTATGTTTCTCAGACCACATCAATTTGATCACCTAGGAAGTTTTGATTCAAATTCTGACCACTTGTCTGCTTTTTGTAACTGGTTGTACCAAAAATGATTATAGTGATCTACTGTCAAAAATAAAAATTCTAAAAATTCTTTATGAGAAAATTCTTCTGGAAGTAATTCAATTGCAAGGCGAGCGTCCTTTAGATACAAATTACTTTTCTCTAGTGTTATTTCAAATCCTTTTTTCACATCATTAGCCAATAGAGAATAATATAATGGCCATGATGGAATTTTTACAAATCCATTTTTTATAGAATCTTCAATTTCATTTCCGCATCCAACACCTTCTGCTGCTTTTGCCATACCTAAATAGAAAATTTCTCCGAGTGGTCTTTCAGCAAGGGCCATGTTTCTTCCAGCTGTGCCCATTACAGATCTGTACTTTTTGTAAGACAAGATCATCTCTTCTTCTGTTATTTGTGTAGGTTTTGATTTTAATTCTTCATCAAGGTATTGTCCAATTCTTGCTTCCTTGAAGCCTTCCTCAAATTCATTTAGAACTGCATCACCACCTTTAGAAATTTTATCTCTAGCTAATTTCAAAATGTATGGATTCATCAATTTGTAGTCATCAAGATACTCCAAATCCTCATCTTTGTCTACAATTCTATCCATTGGTTCACTGAGATCGATTGCCAAAATGTGACCTTCAACTATATCCTGCTTTAGTTGCAGATCTTTGTTTCCTAAATATGCAGCAGCTCCATCAAATAAGGCGTTAAAGACAGGAAATGTCATTTTTACAAAATTAGAGTTGAGAATTCTAGCAACTCTATCTCTAACTACTTCTATATCGTCTAGTTTTGTTCGTATAGGATCAATTTCAGAAGCCTGAAGAATAATTTCAGTAGAACCTACTTCATCACCAAAAGCTTGCTGGGTAGAATTTGGAGAGGGATCGGATTTAATTTCTTTGTAAAGGTCTTGAGCAAATCTTTCTGCAAAATTTGGAAATTCTTTTTCTGTTTCCTCTTTGTAATGCTTGAATAGTTTGTAACCTTTTGATTTGAATAACGCCTGTTTCATAATTTGTTTTCCAGGTTTTGTGCTCATCAAAGCTTCTTTGCTCATTACAGATTGGTCTTTTCCACTCACAAGGGTGAGTTTCTATATTGTTATTTATGCTTTCAATTCCAAAATACTTTCTTCACTTAAATTACGAAGAAGGAAATTAAGATCAATGGAAGTAATTGATATTCTTCGTGAAGTTTCAAAAAAAATTTATGAAAATGTAAAAGATTTAGCAGGAACCGAAGAAGCAGCTGGTGATTTTGGAAGAGGGGCTGGCGGTGACATTTCCCGTAATATTGACATTGTAGCTGAAAAAACAGTGTTAAATTATCTTAAAGAAATTAATTTTGAATGTATAGTTTTAGGGGAAGAATGTGGAAGAGTAGAGTTGTCAGAAAATCCAAAAGGGTTTGTTATTATGGATGCAATAGATGGGTCTGCCAATTCTGTTAGAGGCATCCCATTTTTTTGCAGCTCACTTGCTTTTGCCACCGAAAATAGGCTTAGCTCCATTACCGATGGAGTAATAACAAATCTTTCTTCTGGGGAAATGTATTGGGCCTCCAAAGGTAAAGGAGCCTACTTGAATGAATCCAAAATACAAGTACATGACAAAGATCCTATTTACAAAATTGTAGGAATTAACACTTCGGGAGCCACACCAGAATTGATGAAAAAGCTACATCCAATATTTGAACAACATAACCACACTAGACATTTTGGTGCAAATGCCTTGGAAATGGCAATGTTTGCTAGAGGTCTGATGGATGTTTTTATTGATTTAAGAAAAAAAATTCGAATTCAAGATATCGCCGCGGGATATTTGATAGTAAAAGAAGCAGGGGGACTTCTTTTAGATGAAAATTTTAATTCGCTTGATGCAGATCTTAGTTATGATACTAGAGTTTCCTTTATTGCTGCAGCAAATCAAAAAATTCTTGATGATATATTTTCTGAAATCAAGAAGTAATGGCACTCGGCGAAATTTGTGAAATTAGTTTAGCACACTCAAAAATTTAGGCGTGATTCCACGGGGATTCAGATTACGATAACCACTGTTTATTTGATGTACAAGTAGAATCCGTTCCAAAAAATAATATTTTCAAAGTATTAATGAATTGTATCAAAGGCTTCTTTTAGAATTTTTTTAAGGTTAGTCAAATCCTGATCTAATTCTACTAGGAGATTTTGAGGTGATTCCTTACGATTCTTCTGAATCTTGATAATAACTGAATTTTCTTGAGGTGCTACATCTGCAAACCATCTAAAGGTCATTGATTTTCCAAAAACAATTCTGTGCATTCTAATGTCTTCAACCACATTTTCTCCTAAAGAAAAGCAATAGTCTCGAATTAAATCAAAAAGAGGTTGAGTTTTAATTGGAATCTGTTTTTTAAAATCCTCATAATTCCTTTTATTACCAAAAGAGGCTAGTTCCACGATATTCTAATATCATTTTAAGATTTAATTTGTATCTTTTGTGTATGATTTTTTTCCTTTCAGCCCTACCAAAAAATAGATTTCAATTTTACGAAATTATAACAATATTTTATAATGTGATATTTTCAGTCACGATATTAAAAATAAAGTGTAAAAAAATTTTGTGACGGATAAGTATTCTTAAAACTAACTTTTGCACATATTTCTCAATAATGGGCGATAAGAGGATAGTACATAATCTAAAATTAATTGCGATTAGCGTAGGAATATGGGTAAATGTTTCTTTGGCACTAAGGCTAGTTAATTTTCTTAATCTTTAGATACATTCGCATCCTTCTCAAAAATTAATCTGTCCTTTTCAATTTGTTTTCAGCCATTCTGATAAAATCTTCTAATCTTGCAATTTCATGGGTAATTTTCAATGCACTTTCATTTTCTTTTGATTCTTTACTGCTCAAGAGCAAATCTCTTTTTTTGATTAGATCTTTTTGTATTTCCTGTGCAGCATACATATCCTTTCTGAGTTCTTCTCTATTTTTCATTACTTTATAACGAAATGTGAAAAAATTAAGTGTTTTAAATTTGTAAAACCCAAAAATAATTCAAAATCCAATAAGGAGATTTTCAACATTAGTTTAGCACTCCAACTTGAAGTAGATTTGACAAGTTTTTGGCTCTATCATATAGAATAGCTGGTAGAGATTTAAACTAAATTGATGGCGCCCTCGGCGGGATTTGAACACGCGTCTCAGCCGTGACAGGGCCGAATTCTAGACCGGGCTATACTACAAGGGCACGATTTTTGTTCACCAAAATCCTAGATTAAAAGTTTCTGTCATAACAAAAAATTTTGTAAAAGACTAAATTATACACTCTAAGCAAATTTCTTTGTGGGTCTATGGCGCAGCCAGGTAGCGCACCGGACTTTTAATCCGGTTGTCGAGGGTCCGAATCCCTCTAGACCCGCTTTCTCGTAGTTTCTATTTTTGGACTTTTTTTTTGGTATACTATATCGACGTGGATTATAATATACTACAGCAATTTTTTATAAAAAATTGGAAAAGTACTGAGAATTAAAATTATCTAGTATTGTTTCCCGATTATTGACAAAACATTAGAAAGCATCACTATGATCCCATGTTGCAAAGTATTTTGGTTCAAGTTCCAAAAGTACAGAAGATCCATTCTTGACTCCATCTAGTAAGAATTTTGCAACACTGTTTTCCAAATCTCCAGTATATTTTATCATAATTTTTTCTGCTATTGGGAGTATTATTGAGATTTCTTCAATAATTCTTGCCGAAGCTTTACCTCGGACTCCTTTATATGGAATTTTTTCATCATCTATGCAAAAATATACAGTATTTTTATTGCGAATGTTTTGAGCTTTTTTTGCGGTCTTGCCGGTTTCAACGTACAGCTTTCCCTTTTCATAAGAATACCATACTGGATGGACGTTTGGTTCGTTTTTTCCATCTATAGTACCTAAAAGTAAATTTAGCTTTGAATTTGTTAGAAATTCATTTACTTGTGATTCAGATAATGCCGAACCAATTCCCGGGCTAGCGTGGGTAATTTTCATACTTGTTTGTCTCTGATTCTTTACAATATAAAATATTGACTTGAGTAATGTAATATCAATGGCAATTATTTAATTAAAATAGAAATTTTTTCAGCCAAGCTTTCTAATGCGTTAGATATTTCATTTTCCCGTTTTGTTGTATTTGTTCTATAATCATTAATTTTTTTAGTACGATCTTCTATCATTCGTTTTTGTTCTGCATAACCTGACGAGCCAAAAGAAATTCTATCCGTTAAAGATGACACAGTTGTAGTAGACTTTAATATTTCTGAAACAATTTTTTGATCAACTTTTGTTCCCTGTACAGATTTTTTTATCTCATTAGTCGTCAATTTATTCAACGGTTTTTTGGAATTATGTGCTTGTTGAACTAAGGATCCTACGATTTTATGTGTAGTTCTAAAGGGAATTTTTCTTAAAACTAGTTTTTCTGCAATATCAAGGGCAATTAAATAACTAGAATCTGTGGCTTTTTTCATTTGTTTTTCATTCACATGTAAGGTCAAAAGAATTGATTTTAAAATCAATAATGCACTGATAGAAGTTTTTGATGTGGACCATATAGAGGATTTGATTTGTTGTAAATCTCTCCCATAGCCTGTGGACAGCCCTTTGATAGTAGAAAGAATCGCAGTAAGATTTCCAATTATTTCTGCTGTCTTTCCTCTTGTTAATTCTAAAATATCAGGATTCTTTTTTTGAGGCATTACACTTGATGGTGAGGTAAATTCATCAGATAGTTCAATGAAAGAAAATTCAGAAGTGGACCAAATAACAAAGTCTTCAGAAATTTTACTAAGATTAGTCATCAAAATTGCAATCATTGCGACATATTCTGCAACAAAATCACGAGTACTTGTTGCGTCAATGGAGTTTTCAACAATTCCACTAAATCCCAGCATCTTGGCTGTACTGTGCCTGTCAATTGGAATACTTGTTCCTCCCACAGGTCCAGAACCTAGAGGACTTTCATTTACACGAACATATGTATCGTTTAGACGTTCAAAGTCTCGAAATAAAGCATCTGCATGGGCCAAAAGATAATGAGAAAATAATCCGACCTGAGCATGTTGTAAGTGGGTATATAATGGCATGATTGTTTTTTGATGATTTTTGGCCAATGATACTAGTGCTTCAATTGTATCAAGTAAACAAATACAAAGAATGTTAATGTCGTTTCTTATTTTCATTCGAATATCCAAAGTAACTTGGTCGTTTCGAGATCTTGCAGTATGCATCTTTCCTCCACTTGTCATACCAGCTTTTTTGATAACAAGTGATTCAATTAATTCATGTATATCCTCTGCGTTAGTAGCTGAATCGAATTTTTCATTTTTTATGGATTCTAGTGCTGTTAGGATTTTTTTTGCATCATTTGTGGTAATTATTTTAATTTCCTGAAGCATCAAAACGTGTGCTTGACTTCCAAGGATATCAAAAAGAATAATTTCAGAATCATCATCTATGGATGAGACATAATCTAAGGTGATATCACTCAAATCCTTGCCAAGACGCGACCTATACATCATCTAAAGTTCTAGAATGGTTATATATAGCATCGACGCTTTTGCCAACATGAGTCAAGATATCAAACAACTTCGAGTAAAAATTTTCGATGAACTATCAAAGATTGTAGATCCTGAAATAAACACTACCATTACAGAGTTGGAATTAATTGATGAAGTAGATATCAATGACAGTAATGTGAAAGTTGATTTACATTTAACCAGTCCATTCTGTCCTGCAGTGTTTGGATTTAAAATCTGCCAAGATGTTCATGACAATCTATTGACAATAGATGGTATTGATGACGTTAAAGTAAATGTCTCTAATCACTTTATGGCAGAGCAGATTAACAATCAAGTGAATAATAGTCCAAATCCAAAAAAATCGAGTTAACTTCTAAATCCTAAAAGATAGCCACGAAGCAATTGAATTCCCATTGCAGGATCTACTCCTTTTGGGCATACCTGGCTGCATGAACCTGCAAAATGACACCTCCAGATACCGTGAGACTCGTCAATAATTTTTAGTCTTGAATCCTTTCCCTTATCTCGGCTGTCAGCAACATACCTGTATGCCTGGGCCAAGGCTTGAGGGCCGACAAAAGAAGAGTCTGTGGCCATAGTTGGACATGCCGAATTACATAACCCACATTTAATGCAATTTGCAAATTGAATGTATTGCTCTACCTCCTTGGGAGATTGCAAAAATTCCTTCTCATTTGAGATGATTTCAGAATCATCACGAATCAGGTATGGTTTTATTTTGCGATGCGAATCAAAAAGTCGTTCAAATCTTACTGCCAAATCACGGATGATTGGAAAATTATTCATTGGTTCTACTGTTACCACGTCAGAATCTAATTCACTAATTTTGGTAAAGCAGGCAAGCCTTGGTTTACCGTTAATTATCATCCCACACGAACCACATGTTGCTTGTCTGCATGAATATCGAACTGCAACAGAATGATCAAAATGTTTCTTTACTTCCAGAATTATGTCCAAAACAGTAGTCCATTTTTCAAATGGGATGGTAAATTCCATAAATTTTCTTTCACTATCATGTTCTGGATTAAATCTTGCGATACGGAGAGTAACTGACTTTGATGAGGAAAGAGTTGTTGATGCTTGTTGTTCTGCTATACTAGACACTTGTGTCATCTATACCATCCCCATATTTACCATTATTATTGTTCGTGAACCATAGGCAATTAATCCCACCATTGCTGCTACGCAACCATATGATACCGTTTTTTCGTATACTTTTCCTTGCTTTAATTCTAGCAAAATAACTCTTAACCCGTTGAATCCATGTATTGACAAAAGGATCAAAATTATTTCGAGCATTCCCGCATATGGTATGAATTGATAGTTTGCAATTACATTTTCATATTCTAAGGATTCAGAAAAGCTCTGTGTTAGACGCATCAGAACATGGACTGCGACAAGTGCTACTGCAGCTAGGGCAGTTCCATAATGAATTTTCATGATAATACTTTCTCTCATTTTACTCACCAAACATTACTCCAAGACCATAGAACATTGCAATTGCAGCTAAGACTATTGCTGAATAGATGCCCATCTTGTGCCTGGCATTTTGCGATGCTGGTATGTATGGATAGTCAGGTCTTGCAGGTTTTCCAACTCCAACTCCTCCCTCTCCAAGCATTACCCGAATTCCATTTACAGTATGAAAAACACACATCGCAATTACAATTGCCAAAAGAACATGGCCTTCAGTAGTTTGAGTTATTTCCAAAACTTCATTCCATCCAAATTTTCCTTGTAAAATTTTGCTTGTTTCATAAATGTGGCCAATGAAATATGCAAGTAATCCTAGTCCACTTAATCTCATTAACAAGTATGCAACTCGCTCTATACCATATCTTCGAGGATTGATCATTCCTCCAATGCCCTCTTTGTTTTCGTCTTGGTGTCCCATCTAGTATTTCCTCTCTACTGGTTGATAATTAGTGATTGTTACAGGATGTGTTTTCATGATTGGCTCTTTTGGATCATAATATGCAAGTGTGTGATGTAAAAAGTTTGTATCATCACGTTTTGTGTAATCAGTTCTTGCATGAGCTCCCCTTGATTCTTTTCTATTGATAGCTCCTATTAGAACAATTTCTGTAGTTCTAATCATAGAGTCAAGTTCCATAACATTAGTAAAATTAGTATTGTACTCTTTTGCACTATCATCGACATGTTTCCATGTTTGTTCTTTTAGCTGGCGAATCTTCTTTAATCCTTCAACTAGATTTTTTTCGTCTCTGTAAACATAGGCTTTATCATTCATAGTGTCAGTAAGCTCCTGTTTAATTTCATATGGATTTACATCACCCTTCCCCCTAAAGATTCCATCATAGATTCTCGTTTCCTCAAGTGTAACTAGATGATGAGGCCAGGGATTAGAGTTGGAATTTTTTTCAATGTAATCAACTGCAAGACTTCCTGTAATTTTTCCCCATACAATACATTCAGAGGTAGAATTAGCACCTAGTCTATTTGAGCCATGAACACCGTTACATGCTGCCTCACCTGCAGCCCAAACACCCTGCAATTCTGTTGCTCCATCAATATTAGTATGAATTCCACCCATCATGTAATGGCATACTGGCCTGATATCAAGAACTTCCTTTGCCGGATCAATGCCAGAAAATTTGATAGAGATTTCTCGTATTCCTCCTAGTTTTTCTTTAATTTTTTCATCACCTAAATGTCTCAAATCAAGTTTCATACAATCAACACCAGTTTCATGTTTGAACCCATTACCTTCATCGATTTCTGTCATAATAGCTCTTGAAACAATGTCACGTGGAGCTAATTCCATCAATCCAGCTGCATATTTTTCCATGAAACGATCACCTTTGTTATTTAGTAGATATCCTCCCTCACCTCTTGCACCTTCCGTGATCAAAATTCCAGATGGTAAAATTCCTGTAGGATGGAATTGTACAAACTCCATATCTTTTAGTGCCATACCAGCACGATAGGCCATATCTAATCCATCAGGAGTTGAGGATAATGCATAGGTGGAAAAACTATACAGTCTTCCAGCTCCACCAGTTGCAATAATCATGGCTTTTCCTTTAATTTGATAAAAATTACCTGAAGAGATTTCTATTGCAGTAATTCCCATGAATTTGTATCCATCATGTATAATAGATGTTACAAACCATTCGTTAAGATATTCAATATTATCAAATTTTTGACAAGTATCATACAGAGTTTGCATCATAAAGAAACCAACTTTATCAGAAGCATATGACGCCCTTGGGAAACTGTAACCGCCAAAGTTTCTTTGATCAATTCTTCCATCATTTCTTCTTGACCATGGCATTCCCCAATGTTCAAGTTGACGAATCTCTTTGGAAATTTCGTCACATAATCGTTTAGCAACATCTTGGTCTGCAAGAAAATCGCTTCCCTTTACTGTATCATAAATGTGAGATTCGATTGAATCACCTTCATCCTCAAAAAGAACTGCTGCAGTCCCACCTTCAGCTGATACTGAGTGAGAACGCATGACTTGAACTTTTGAGACAATTCCAATTTTTATCTTGGAATTTTTTTTGGCAGCCTCAATGGCAGCCCTCAAGCCGGCCAATCCCGATCCACAAATAATCAAATCAAATTCGATAGAATCTGCCATTTAGACTGATTATTTTGGAGGCGGGTTAAATATGTAATAATGAGCACATTCAAATTGGTTAATATATATCGCTAGCGATATCACTAGTGATGATATCAGAGTGGTTTCAAAGAGTTGGAAGTTCCATCCCAAGGGGATTTTCAAGATACTTTATTCTGGAGTTGTTAAAGGCAAAAAATCGAACAGGTAAAGAGATCATAGACTATGCTTTTGAGCAAAGCGATGGAATATGGAAGCCATCTCCGGGATTGATCTATCCCCTTTTAGGAAGATTACTAGATGAAGGACTAATTGAAGAGGCCAAAGATGGTAAATATAAAATAACAAAAAAAGGCTCAGAGACTGCAGCAGATGTTGACAAGATAAATGATATTGTAAAAAAACAGTTAGAGGTTCTTTTTAGGTTAGGAAATGTTGGAAGATTTGTTGCAATGGATTTGCTTGAAAAAATCTTCAGTATGGGTTCAATTCTTAGCTCTAACATTGCACATATGACTGAGGAAGAAACTGTAAAGTACAAAACTTTTCTAGAAAAGGAACTAAAAAAAATTAATGAGCAAGTTACGAAAAAGAAAAGAAGACGTATCAAAATAGAATAACTACGCTTCAGGGTTTTTAGGCAGATTTTTTGGGATGGATAATTATCGAGTATAAAAACCAGATGTATTATTGTTAAGAGAATTACGAATTTCTATAACCTTGTCCACCAATTTACTAACGTCGACGCCAAGTTCGGTGGTCACTAAAACAATCCCATCATTATCTAGAGGAAATGTTATTCGATTTACTTTAGCATACTCGGCCATTGCAAACTTTGGTTCACCAATTTTGAAACTCAACTTTTTACGAAAGGTCCATCTTTTTTGAGCCTCAGACAATGACGATTTAATTTCTTCTTCTTTAAAATATCCCTGGATTCCTTCTTTGAACTTTGCACTCAATTGTCCATCATAGATTGCCACAAACCTAATATTTTCGTCAAGTTTCAGGACTTCGTCGAAAAATTTTCCATATTCCACTGGACTTACTATCTCTGACATACCCATCGCCCAATTATCGAAGGATGGTACTGTACTTAAGCCTGATCGTACTTAATGAAAATGAGAATAGAGGAAATTTCCAACAAATCATACCAACGTCCTACGTTAGTCAGACTCCTGTTTTTGTGAGTAAAAGGGGGGATTGCCTTTTTACTAACAATCGATAAACTCGTTAACACCTCAAAGGAAAACTAGTATCTAATATCTAAAATCTTACAAAATTAAAGATCTAAATCATAAATAATCCTGAATCAAGTTCATCGTATGGCAAACCTCAAGAAGATGTTAAAATCAAATAAACCAATTGTGATTCCTGGGGTTTATGATGCCATTGGTGCAAAAATTGCAGAAAAGGTTGGCTTTGAGGCAATGTTTCAGACAGGTTATGGAACTTCAGCTACTTTGTTTGGAATGCCTGATTTCGGGTTTATTGGCGCGACAGAAACTGTAGATAATGCAAGAAGAATCTGTCGAGCAGTGTCTGTTCCAGTAATTGTTGATTCAGATACAGGATATGGTAATGCTCTAAGTGTTTGGAAATTAGTACAAGAGTTAGAAGCTTCAGGAGCTTCTGGAATTTTTCTAGAAGACCAAAGATGGCCGAAACGATGTGGTCACATGCAAGGAAAAGAAGTCATATCACAAGAAGAGTATACAGAAAAACTTGGTGCAGCAATTGATGCAAGACAAAGCAAAGACTTCATAATTGTTGCCAGAACCGATGCACGTGCTACTGAAGGACTAGATAATGCAATTGAAAGAGGACTACAAAATAAAAAGACAGGAGCAGATGCGGTGTTTATTGAAGCACCAAGATCAATTGATGAAATGAAGCAAATCGGAAAGTCAATTAATGCCCCACTTGTAGCAAACATGATTGAAGGTGGTGCAACCCCACTAAGTTCTGCCGATGCGTTGTACAAAATGGGATTTAAAATTATTTTGTATCCTTTATCGGTATTATTTGCAAATACTTTTGCAACAATGAATATACTAAAAGAGCTAAAAAAATCGGGAACTACTTCCAAATTTAAGCAAAAAGTCGTAGGTTTTGATCAGTTCAATGACTTGGTTGAATTACCCAAGTTTAGAAAACTGGAAAAAAAGTACGAACTTAAAAAAATATAATAAAAATAAAGATTCTCGGTAGATGGAAATTAAGATGCTGATCTCTTTATTTCAATATCTATTGTTGAAACATTTCTGGTTCTACCGTCTTGTGACTCTAATGCTTCAGAGTCGATTTTAATATCTCCGATAGTATATCCTGCATTTTCTGTTTTGCGTGCGATGATTTGGGCAACGTCTACAGCACGTCCAATGCTCATTCCTCTAGCTTTGATGTTTACAGCAGGTAAGTTTGCCAATTGAATTAGGGCAGATGTAACATATGCCATCAATGGTTTCTTACCAATGAAAACTGTGTCTCTTGTTTCGGTCGACATATTGATTTTGGTATTTAAGGATAATTTAAATCTAGAAGAGATTTTTTGGTTTGAAAAAAAAATTCTCAAAAAAATGCAATTATAATTAGTATGATTATGTTATTTTAATGATAAAATGGATACTGAGAGAGAAATTCTAGAATCAGGTACAAGTGAAGAAAAAATCAAAATTTTAGAAACTTTGGCATCAAGTGATGATTTTGAAATAATAAAAAAAATGATAATTTGTTTGGATGATCCAGATATCAAAGTAAGAGGAGAAGCTTTTAGCTCTTTAATATTAAATAAAAATAAAATTTCAAATTTATTAATTGAAAGTTTGAATAGTGAAAGCAAGAACATTAGAGGATTTGCAGCTTTAGTTTTAGCAAATAGAAATGATACTAGCACAATTCCTTCAATTATTAATCTTGTAGAAGATGAACATTTCATGGTAAGGGCTTTTGCTTTGGGAGCCTTAGGTCATCTTAGAGCAAAGGAAGCAAAAGATGTAGTTCATAAGGGTATTTTAGATTCTAACATTGAAGTACGAAAAAGTGCGCTACAAGCAATGATAAACCTTAAAGAAGAAATTTCAGAAAAAGAAATTTTAGAAATTTCAAAAGAAAAAGATTCTGAATTAGAACAACTAATTGTTAAATTGAAAAAAAGTGGACCGGAAGGGATTTGAACCCTCGATCCGATGCATGCCATGCACCTATCCTACCGGACTAGACGACCGGCCCATCTGTCAGTATACTGACCGAATTACGTTTTCCAAATTGGTTATTAACGTTTAGCGATTGATACAAATTTTTTGTAAAGAATTAGCACAAGATATTTAACCGCATATTTCCTTGAATTTACGGTATGGTAGTAGATAACGAAGCAACCATTACTTACGTTCAATTATTAAAAGAAGATCTCATAATTTTAAGAATAGTTCCTGATGAAGGCCCAGTTCCGGAATACAAAGCAGGTCAATTCATTACCTTAGGATTGCCAAATCCTGCTGATGGGGATAAAATTGTTAGAAGAGCATATTCAATTGCATCACATCCTGAAAATCGAGATTATGTCGAGCTTGTAGTTAGATGGGTTAGAAAACCATTACCCGGTAGATTAACTACACAGCTATTCAATGCAAAAGAAGGCGGTAAGATAAAGTGGTTAAAGCCTACAGGATTGGCACTTTTGATTAACGATACTCTTCCAAACGGCGAAAAAGACACGAGACGTATTATCTGTATTGGTGGTGGAACAGGTATAGCACCATTTGTCAGTTTTGCACAACATCTCCACGCAGTAGGTGATAAAAGAGAAATTATTGTTCTTCATGGTGCAAGTTACGTAGACGAGTTGAGTTACAAGGATCTGTTAACTGATTTAGATGATGAGAGTGTCAGGAGAGGAAGAGATGAGTGGGACTTCAAATACAGAGCAGCAATTAGCAGACCACAAGAATGGTTTAACAGGTCATGGTCTGGTCAAGTAGGTAGAGTTGAAACTTTCCTCAGACCAAGAGATACTGGTAAATCACCACTAGAAGAACTAATCGGGTGAGAAGATTACAAAAGAAAATTCAATTTTTTATATTTGTGGATGGCAGGGTACAATTGATGGTTGTATGGACTTTTTGTCACCAAGAGGATTTGTTACCGCTCATAACAAGCGTGAAGACGGAAGCTTTGAAGTCAAAGATGAATCCTACGGATAGTCTTCTTTTTTCAAAGTAATCTTTTAGATAGTTTACCAAAAATTTGGCTTTATATTTGGACTAAATTTTTCCAGCCAAATAAGAAAAAAGTCAATCATTGAAATATGACCCATTTTTAGCCATTGATGGTTGAAAACAATTCTATATCTTGCACATCTGAATCCGTTGACCAATGCACATATTGAAATTATTAATCAGCTAAAAGAGGAAGCAGATACGCTAAAAGTAATGCCTGTAATTTTCATGTTGGGAGAAAAAGAGGTAACCAGTAAAAGTTTTCCATTTAATTTTGAGGTCAGAAAAAAGATGGTAGAGTCAGTTTTTGGTGATTCCGTTTTGATAACAGATGATTATACCTTCGACGCACCTTTCAAAAAATACCTGCCACCGCTGCTGTCTCTAAAATCTTGGAAATTGCGAAAAAGAATCCTCACTGGTGTAGAGGGAGATTATTACTCATACACCGGAGACAAAGCTGAAGGATACATGCTAAAATTATACAGGCTAAAACCCAAAATAGGAGAAAGAAGATCAATTTCTGCTGCGTCTGTAAAAGAAAAGATGTATGATGCCGTCTTAGATGGTAAATCTGATTGGAAGACAGACATTCCTGAAAGTGTAGGAAAAATTATTGAAGAGAACTGGGATGTAATTGAAAAATATTCAAAACTAGAGGATAAAACTAGACGAGTGTTAGGAATGAAATTTCCCATCGAAGGATGGTCCGAATAGATTAAGTACCAAAGACATTGAGATTTTTTTGTGAATCTTCTACTTTCAAAATATGTTTGGTTTGATGGGAAATTTGTTACAATAGATAAAGCAAAAGTTCCAATTACAACACATGCAATTCATTATGGAACATCTGTCTTTGAGGGAATCAGAGCATATTGGAATGAAAAAAATCTCTTTGTGTTCAGGTTAGATGAACATGTAAAACGTTTTAGAAGATCAGGACAATTTTATAACATTTCACTTAATTTTTCCGATAAGGAGATTTGTGATGCTGTAATTGGCATCTGCAAAAAAAATAAAATTAAAAATTCATATTACATACGACCATTTTATTTTATTGGAGATTATGGAATTAATCTTCATGTGACGGAAAAAGCTCCAACCATTGTTGCAATTATTTCATTTCCTTTTGGTGATTTATTTAACAAAAATGGAATTACTGCAGGAGTAGTATCATGGAGAAAATTCTCAGACATGTCAACCCCTACCCAGGCAAAGATGGGAGGAAATTATCTCAATTCAATTATTGCAACCCAAGAAGCAAAAAGAAATGGATATGAGGAGGCAATTTTGCTGGATCATAAGGGAAATGTAAGTGAAGCTCCAGGGGAGAATATCTTCATTGTAAGAGATGGCCAATTAATAACACCACCATTATCTTCTTCAGCTCTTGAGGGAATAACACGGGATTCCATAATCAAAATTGGAAGGGATCTTAATTTTGAGGTATCAGAAAAATTTGTTACCAAAAGCGATTTAATTAGCTCAGATGAGATATTTCTGACAGGTACTGCTGCTGAAATTACACCCATAATCTCAATGGATGGTAACAAAATTGGAAATGGAAGGCCTGGGGATATTACTAAAAAGATGATGGATGAATATACAAACATTGTAATGAACAAAAACAATGACTATTCTTCTTGGTTAACTCCGGTGTACTAGATGAAGATTGCACAAATTGGTATAGGAGAGTGGAGTGAAAACCATACAAGAATTTTATCAGATCTAGGAGTTTTATCAGCTGTTTGTGATTCTGATTCTCAGAAAAGCAAAGAATGTGGGCAAAAACATTCTGTAAATCATTATGATTCTGTAGATAGTTTAGTTGTATCTGAAGATTTTGATGGCGTTTTTGTTGGTACAAATGTATCAGCTCATGCCGAAATAGTAACAAAGTTACTTCTTGAAAAAAAACATGTGTTTGTTGAGAAACCAATAATGTTTGATTCAGTGAAGGGTGAAAAATTAATAGAAATATCAGAAAAAAATAAAGTCATTTTTACTTGTGGATTTGCTGAACGATTTAATCCGACAATAGAATTTGTGAAAAATTCTGTCAGAGAGAAAAAATATGGTGATCCAGTTATGTTGGAATTTTATCGTGAAAGTAAATTATCATCTCATGAAAATAAGGGAATAGTTTTTGAGAGCTCAATAAATGATATTGATGCTGCAAACTGGATATTTGATGAGATGCCAATTTTGGTTTTTGCAAGATTAAGTGCCTTAAACAATGAAAAAGATGATTTTGCAAGCATAATGTTGGGTTATAAAAATAACAAAACTGCAATAATTTTATCAAATGGTTTTTCACCAGAAAAGATTAGAAAACTTAGAGCTGTGTGTTCTAAGGCAGTAGTTTTATCAGATCTTATTTCTCAAGAAATTAAAGTATCAAAAGAAAATAGTCAAGTGTCTCTTGAAAAAAAAGATCCAATATTATTGCAAATTCAAAATTTTATTGGTGCAATTGAAGGAAAAAATGAGTCTTATTGTAAAGCCCAAGGAGGTAATCAATATAACAAAAATTGCAGAGGCAGCACTTTTATCTAGTAAACAAGGTGTTCCAATCTATCTGGATCTAAAATGAATAAAAATATGATGGATATTTTAGCATGTCCTATTGACAAGTATCATCCTTTGGAACTAAATGTAATTAAAGAAAAAGACAATGTTGTATCAGAAGGAGTCATAGTATGCACAAAATGTTCCAGATTTTACCCAATTATTGAAGAAATTCCAATCATGTTACCAGATGAACTACGTGACAAAAAATTAGAGATAAATTTTTTAAAAAAATACAAAGAAGAGTTACCTGAAAAAATTATCAAAAATGGATTACCTTGGCATCTTTAATTGTGTTGTTTTAGAATGACTCATTTAATAGTTGAATGTTTTTCTGAATATCAAATTTTTCATTTTTGTTAAAATCAAAATCCATGCTATTGACAAACCAATTGCAATTATACCCTTAACAATGGAATTTATTAAAGGATCAAATTCCCCAAAACCAGATATTGAAATTGGGCCAAGAATAACAACTGCAATTGCACCTCCAATTATTATCAGAACCCACATCAAAAACAAAAATCCCAAAAGTTGACCGTGCATCATACTTTAAACTCCATCATAAATGCTGTAATTATTGCAAGACCTGCAGAAAACAGAGCTAATTTAAAAATTACATAACAAACTTCTTTTTCTGAAAGTGGTGTATTCGCTACAATCAAACGAACTAAAGAGATTCGTGCTTTTTTGTTCTTTGTTGCCTTTAGTTTGAAATCATCTGTAAGCTCTACTGGTTTTTCATTTAACTCTCTGTGATCTACAATTTTTTTTACGCTTGCCAGGAATAAAAATGAGTTTAAAACAGCAGGAAGCAAGGCTACTGCAGCAATCACCTCTACCTGACCGACAATCGCAATAGCACCATACATAGCGCCCAGAGTCAGAGCTCCTGAATCTCCTGGGAATATTTTACATGGAATTTTATGATATTTGTAAAAAGCTAATGAAACAAAACCTAACGGCAGACTGATAATTGCTATCTCGTAATTTTGTAAGATAAATAATGCGATACTCAATGAAAAACTGGCAATTACCATAAACCCGCTTGCGACTCCATTTAGGACATCAATTGAATTGATGGTGTTTCCAGTGATTACAATCATGAAGATGATTATTGCAAGATACAGTATTGGAATATGGACTTCTCCAAACAAAGGAAATGCTAGATCAGAATCATATGCACCAAGAAAGATTATTGGTAATGCAGCAAGTGCTAGTCCAATTGGTTTGAACCATCCACCCATGCCTTTTCTATCATCTATATACCCAATTACAAATGCCAGAAAAGTTGTTATCATTACAGCTAAAATTTCATTCATTTGCAAAAACGCATAAAGTATAATTTCAGATGCAATGATTCCTGCAATAATTGATATACCTCCAGGTCTTGCAATCATAACATGTCCTTTCTTGTGGTTGTCAATGACTGTGTAATTTCGTTTTTGTAAAAATTTTATCAGCGGGGGAGTTGTAAGATATACGGTAAAAAAAGCAACAATACAAGAAACAACTGCTGGAATAATTAATTCAGTCAATATCTAACTTTTTTTAATTCTGACTTTATGTTATCTGCAAGGGTTAAACCAATTTTATCAATTTCTGCTAATTTGTTTACCGGAATCTTTGCCAAATCATCTAGTGTCTTTATCTTGTGTTTGAATAGAGTTCTTGCCCTTACCCTGCCTATGCCCTTTACTTTGACTAGTTCAAGGAGTTCCTCTCTGATTCCATAAACAATTCGTCTTCGTAAATTTTCAAGTTCCTCAAGCAAATCTGCTCTCTCCACATGTTTTGCAATCTCTCTAAGGCAGTAAGTTAACCAGTTTGCATTCTCTACCAACCTATGCATGTCTCCAGACTCCATTCCAAGATTATCTGAGAGAGTAGTTTCTGAAGACTCTGTAATCCATGACTGCAAGGCAAGAAGGCTCCTTGAGCAGTCATACTCGGATATTGGCTCTAGGAGTTCTGAGGTATGATTTTCAATCATTATAGAGGCTGTCTCAAAGTCTTTGTTTCTCAGAGAGAACTTTGGGAAAAATTCCTCAGAGTTTGTAATTACTTGTAAAAATCCAAAAGTGTGTTTTCTTTTCTTCGATACATTTTCTATTGAATCTCTGAAATGAGTTGCAGTTAATGGATCAATATACAACATGGATGTCTTTTTTCCAAATTCAGTGGCTGCATATCTTTCACCTTTTTTTATTATCAAAATCTCACTTGAAAGAAAACGCAATGCAATATCGATTCCAAATTTTATTGTGGGCTTTCTTGATTGCAATCCACCTAATGTTTGTAAAAAGAAATTTAGAATCTCTTCTTTTTTAATTCCTGGGTGGGTAACTATTACACTTAGAATATGCGTTCTCAAAGACTTGTCTTCAGTAATTTTTGATTCTATTGGTTCAGGTTCTCCATTTATGTAGTGCTCTAATATTTCCTCACCGTTTCCATTTCCAACAACTATTGATTCGCCATACTTGTCGTATTGAGGTCTGCCTGCTCTTCCACAAAGTTGCTTATACTCTAGTACACTTATTGGTCTGTTTGCTCCAATCTTTGCATTGTATCTGTTAATGTTTGAAATTACAACACGTCTTGCTGGAAGATTGACACCAGCTGCCAAAGTTGGAGTAGATGACAACAGCTTGATTGTTCCTTTACGAAATTCAGTTTCTATGATTTGTCTACATGTTTGATTTAATCCTGCGTGATGAAAAGCAACACCTTTCTTTACTAGAATAGCAAGTGTCTTTACAAGATCAGTTTGTTCGTTGTTTGTTAAAATCTTTTTTGAAATTTTTTCTAGTTCATCAAGTTCTTTTTTCTCTAAAAGTTGCTCAATTACTTCTACTGCCTTTGTTGCTAAAGACTTGGAACGCATCCTAGTTTCTGCAAAAATAAGCGACTGTCCCCCTTCCTGCACGCATTGTACGCCTAGATCAATTGGGGTTCCACGAATGGTGTTAGCGACCTCAAAGGTAGTACCATCACTCATTGTTACCAATCCTCCATCGTAAACTCCCTCAGAGAGTGGTACGGGCCTCCATTCATTATTCACAAGATTGCATCCAAGCCAATTAGCAATCTCATCGGAGTTGGTTATTGTAGCGCTAAGACCTAAAATTTGTGGTTTGTGTTCTAGTTCTTTTAGCTGAGTTAGAATCATCTCAAGTGTTGGTCCACGTGAATCATCACCAATCAAATGTATTTCATCAGAAATCACTAGACCAATTTCATCAATCCACTCAGCTCCGTGTCTAATTATTGAATCCATCTTCTCATTCGTTAAAATCAAAACATTATTTTTCTCTAATTTTTTTTCAGTATTTTCATAATCCCCGGTAGAAATTCCAACTTTAATTTTATTTCCTATAGAGATTTTTTCTAATTTTTTAAATTCTAAAAACTTTTCAGCTGCCAATGCTCTAAGTGGGCTAAGATAAATTACCTTTCCCTTATTTTTTTGAAAGATAACTAATAATTGCCAAAGTGGCAATTAGTGTCTTGCCACTTGCAGTAGGAGCAGAGACTAAAACACTTTTTCCTTTTAGCAGTCCTGCCTTTATGGCATCATTTTGAGGTGGATATAATTTGGTTAATCCTTCTGATTTTAAAAATTCAATTGCAGATTCGGGAAGATCTAGTTTCTCTATTTTCATACTCGGTTATAATGACCGGGTTTTGATTCATAAATAGATGCTTCGCGTAACATTCTTCTGATATATTTTCTGGCTTCTTCCTCTGTAAACTTTTCAGACTTTTCTAATTCTTTAACAAATGTTCTTTCTTCTACTGCAATCTTGTTGTCACCCTCAAGACCTTTTAGAACATCCATGAATAGTTGCATTTTAGAGACCTCACTTCTTGGTCTTCCTTGAAGAACCCCAAGGTCTACTTTGCCGGTATTTACATCAACGCCTGCATCCTCAAGCATTGACTGAATTAGGAAGATAGCACGTTCAGCATCCTCCTCTTCTACCTTGTCTTTCATGAGTAGCCTTGCACGAGCAGTGGAGAGCCTAATAATACCCTCAAGTTGTCTTGGGGTAACTGTAATCATCTCTTCGGATTCCACATTTCTCATCTTCAAATAATAATCAAGAATCTTCTTTTCAGCTTCCTTGGTCAAATCAGGTGAACCCTTTTTTGCAAATGAAAGATACTTTGTTAGCAAATCGACATCAATTACAGAACGTTGGTCTATTCCTCGTGGAGTGTGCAAATCAATTATGTGTAGTGCAATCTTTTCATCTTTTTCTTTAGATGGAATATCCCTTACAACAAATATCAGGTCAAATCTTGTAAGCAATGGAATTGGTAAGTTTACATTTTCTGTAATGTTTTTGAATGGATCATACTTGCCATACATTGGGTTAGCCGCAGCCAAAATAGAAGTTCTTGCATTAAGGGTTGCAACAATACCTCCTTTAGCAATGCTTGCAGACTGTTGCTCCATAACTTCATGTAATGCACTTCTATCTTCAGGTTTCATTTTATCAAATTCATCAATACAAACAAGTCCTTGGTCACCTAATACTACGGCTCCTGCTTCAAGCATCATAATTCCAGTCTTGTCTTTAACTACAGCTGCTGTAAGACCTGCAGCAGTTGAACCTCTACCAGATGTATAAAGTCCCCTTGGTGCAACCCTTGCACAAAACTTTAGCATTTCACTTTTTGCAGTACCAGGATCACCAACAAGAAATATGTTAATGTCACCTCTAATCTTGCTGCCATCAACTAATGCTCGTTGATTAGAACCTACAATTAGTAGGAGGATTGCTTCTTTGATTAAAGAGTGTCCTTGAATGTGTGGTGCAAACGAATCTATCAATTTTTGATAGACATCAGGAGTTTGTGATAGGGAATGAATTAATTTTTCGTCTTCAGGTGAGGTTTCTTCTCTTTGTATTTTCCTTGAGGTCTTAGCACCCCGACCAGTGAAGAATTCGATATTGTTACCTTCAATTCTTAATCTATAGAGTCCGCTGTGGCCTCTTTGTACGCCTGAAACTGACTCTTGCTCAATTCTTACTATGCCAGTTAGGATGATTCTGTCCCCAGGCCTTGCATTATCAACTAGATCCTGTCTTAGTGTGACATCAATATAGTGTGGAAGCTGTCCTGGTGGGAGGTCTTCAGGTAGTTCCTGTAATCTTAGAATTTGAAAATCTATGAATTTGCTTGCTTCAGGCTTTAACTCAAAGTCTCTATTCTTACAATTTGGGTTATCACAAACTATTGGAAGCTTTACATCCATTCCTTTTAGTTGAATTATCTGTGTATGGTGCCCATCAGGACAAACAAAGACTAGCTCTTTTGCCAGTGGTTTTACTTCTGACGCTCTAACCACCATTCCGGAAACACTTGTAATGTATCCAATTGTTTCAGAATTAATTTGTCTGAGACTACGTTGTGATGGATAGTTAACGAGTCTAACACGAACTTCATCTTTGATTTTTTCAGCATAATCAGTGAATCTAGTTTGTAGTGATTCTTTGATTGCTCGAGAGAATGCGTTAAAGATTCTATCAGGATCTTTTGAAAACATTCTTTCAAGCTCTGGCTCTATTACAAGATCATTATAATCAACTACAATGTATTTTGAATTTCTGGGCATCATCTCATCGATTTGTTCAATATACTTGTAAGTACCAAACTTGTCTTTGAATCTATTTAAGAAATCTTTTACCTTGTCTGACAAAGCAGATTCTGTATAGGTACTAGCTTGAACTTCGCTCATTTAATCCACTCCATATTTGTTTTTCAAAGTTTTTACTGTTATCATAAATTGTTTTAAAGAAAACACTTTCTTCAACTGTAAGTTTGTTGTGTAAATCAGAAGTAAGTTTTGTAGAATCTGCAAGTTTTACAAGCTTGCCTCTTCTCATTCTAAATAATTCTATTAACATACTTTCCACATGATTAAAGTCATCTCTTTGTAATGTTCTCATGTATTGTTTTAGTTTGATGTAAAAATGAGAATCAAGAGTTGATAATTGGTATTCTCCAACCATCTTTTCTTTTGATAATGCTTGCTTTAGCTCAGTTATCATATCAGTGGAGTCTAGTTCTCCAAGTTTATTGTCTGCAAGAATTTTTCCAACCCATTGAGGTAGATTCATGACCTCGCCTGTTCTTCCCTCAACTTTGACTTTGGCCACATTGAATTTGATATCTTGGGCTAGTGTAACCTTGGCATCCTTTAGACCATATCCTATTTCATGCAGTTTCTCTACATCTTCTATTTCCATTAAGATCCCATTTTGGCCCATAAGATCCTCATGTAGTGGATCAATCAATTCTCTTCACTATTTAGTGAGATCAATTGATCCTAGAAATTTCCGTTTATTAGTGGGGCATTGACCATTAATCAACATGTTATCAACAGGCATGTGGGTTGAAAAGTATCGCCCCACAAAACTTTCTGAAATAGTAAACCAAACTGAAATAATTGGTAGCCTAGAGGCACTAATTTCAAATTCTGCAGACATGCCACACTTATTGTTTTCAGGATCGGCAGGAGTTGGCAAGACCACTACTGCCATATGCATTTCAAAGCAGATCCTTGGAGAAAATGCCAAAGAATACACCTTGGAGCTAAATGCATCAGATGAAAGAGGAATAGGAATGGTTAGAGAGAAAGTTAAGAGATTCTCTAGATTTGCGGGGATGGCAGATGCCCCTTTCAAATTAATTATCCTAGATGAGGCAGACGAGATGACAAATGATGCTCAAACTGCACTACGACGAATAATAGAGGACACTGCAAAATACTGTAGATTTATTCTAATTGCAAATAATATTTCCAAAATTATAGACCCACTTCAAAGCCGATGCGCTACCTTCAAGTTTACTACAATTTCTGAAAAAGACATAATTGGTAGACTCGGAGAGATCGCTAAACATGAGAAGGTAAAGACAGACAAAAAGGGTCTCAAGGCAATTTTTGACTATTCAGAAGGAGACCTAAGACATGCAATTAATTTAATGCAGGCAACTGCAAGTCTTGGTGACATTACTGAAGAAAAGGTGAAGTCCTCAGCTGGACTTTCCAAAATCTCAGATGTTGATGAGGTTCTCAAATGGGCATTGGCAGGAAAAATCACAGAAGCAAGAGAGAAAATGATTGAGTTAATCAAAGTTTATGGAATGAGTGAATCTGATTTTCTAAAATATCTAAACTCTGCAGTTTTCAAATCAAAGCATGATAGACTATCTAAAATCCTAGAGTCAATTGCAAAGTATGATTATAGAATACTAGTGGGGGCAAATCCAGAGATTCAGTTAACAGCACTACTAGCAGAACTTGGAAGCGTAGAAAAGTAACGCAGAGAGAGGGATTTGAACCCCCGCGTTCTCGCGAACACAGGCTCTCAAGGCCCGCGCCCTACCGGACTAGGCGACCTCTGCAAAGTTCGATATAATATAGTGATTAAAATTTGTTGATGGTAAAATTTGAAAAATAAGAAAAAAGAAAATTATTCTTTAATCGTGTGAGTGTGGACCGCCACCGCCTTCCATCTTGACAAAGGTACCATCTGCCTTCTCATGCCATTCCATGTTAGCTTGATCAATTAGAATAGCGCCTCGTGGACATATTTCTTGACAAGCCATGCAAATAGTACAATCATGTTCTCTGATTGGCTGTGATTTGTCACTTTTGTCTAATTTTTCCCCTGCTTCTGTAAGACCAGTACCTTCAAAGGTTGCATCTAGACAATCTGCTGCTGGAATGTCTTGTTCGGTTCTATACCATTGGAATGTCTGAACTGGACATACACCAAAGCATTCTCCTTCTGCAGTACATGAATCCCAATCAACTGCAACTGTAGTACCATGAATACCAAGTTCTACTTGGGTGTCTCCATGTTCGGCATATGCTGCTTTTACCTCATCGTTTGAAAATGCTGCACCGTCTTTGCCGGTATTTACAGGCCAGATAAAATGCTTGTTCTCGCCATCACTGTGACTTGTTTTACCAACTGGTTTTTTGTCGTGAAAATAGTCTTCAGCTATAACTAAATCTGCCATGTGATAATTACAATTCAGATATTATTTAAAGCTACATAGAATTAATCTAACCTAATCTTATAATTGGAAATAATTGATAAAATTTTGATCATAAATTTAATAAAATAATTAAAAAGAACCTAATTTTTTCTAATCTAAGCTGCTTTGTCGTGATGTTCTTGGTTTGATTGATCGACTAGGATTGCTTGTGGAGGACATACTGATACACAGGCCATACACCAAATGCAGTCGTGTTCCCTGACTGGATCTGCCTTGTCACTGAAATCTGTTCTTTGATCCTTTTCGGTGCTGCCTGAACCATCAAAGGTTTGGCCCACCACATCTTTTGCAGGAATATCTTTTTCACTTCTATACCACTGAAAGACTTGAACTGGACATGCCTCAATGCAGGCACCATCTGCAATACAAGAGTCCCAATCTACTGCAACCATTGTTCCACTGATACCTAATGGTACTAGCTCTTCTTTTCTTGCCGCATATGCAGCTTTGACTTCATCATTGGTTGCTGCCTCCTGACCCTCTCTACCTGGACCCCACATGACGTGATAGTGCTCACCGTCAGAATGGTTAATCTTTCCAAGTGGCTTTAGGCCTTCTGGGAAGTTCTCTGCTATAGGCATGAAAACCTTGATTTGAGATATTATTTAAATCTAGGCCAGAACTAAGACAGGGTGGATCGATTCGATCTGAGATTGTCACTATGATTTTGTTACTTTGATTTCCTTACGTTCATATCGTTTAAATGAAAATTGTTATAGTTGGATATTTTCAAGTACGACGTTTATCGTGGACCAAACATCGGGATATACATTATTGCAAATGATGATTTTGTTTTGTTACCAATGGGATTTGCAAAATCAAAAGCAGAAAAACTTGGAAAATATCTAGAAGCTAAACCTCTGTATACAGCAGTAGCTAACACTCGACTAATGGGTGTACTGATGGCAATGAACAATCGTGGAATATTGTTACCAACTACTGCATATATGGATGAGTATGATTTTTTAAAAAAAGAGACAGGACTTGAAGTTGGAGTTTTAGATTCAAAGTATACGGCATTGGGTAATGTAATTTGTGCAAATGACAAGGGAGCAATTGTTTCTCCTTGGCTTTCAAAATCAGACGTGCAAACAATTGAGCAAGTCCTAGACGTTGAGGTAGTTAAAAAACGAATTTCAGGGATGAATCAGGTAGGTGCTTTGATGGTTGCAAACAATTCAGGTGCTGTAATTCATCCAGAGGCAGATGAGGAGGATATGAAGATGTTTGCAAACGTTTTAGGTGTAAATCTAGAGCATGCTACCATTAACAGGGGGGTTCCCTATGTAGAGTCTGGAATCTTGGCTAACAACCATTCAGTAGTTGTTGGTTCTATGACTACAGGGCCTGAGATTATGATGTTGACTAGGGCTTTTCTAAATTAAGAACAGAGCCAGGATCATCAGTGATTATTTCAATATCAACCTGAGACTCTTCTCCACTTTTCATGTCTCGCAGGACCACTTTGCCATCATCTAGTTCTTTTGGACCAACAATTATGCAATATCGGGAATCAGTAGCCTGGTCCATCTGTTTTTTTAATACCTTTCCTGCCAGATCAATGTTAGTTGGAATATTTGCTAGACGTAGTAAGGATGCAATGCTCATTGCAACTTTTTGCATATCTTCATTTGTATAAAGAACAGAAACTCGGGGTTGTTTTGTATCGGAAATTATTTTTTGCTCTTGCATAGTTAGAATTATTCTCTCAACTCCACCTGCAACTCCAGTGGCACCAATATCTTCTCTACCAAATGCTTTGGTTAGTGAATCGTATCGTCCTCCACCAGCAAGTGCACCTAATGTAGAGTTTTTATCATAGACCTCAAAGACGGTTCCCGAATAGTAATCTATTCCACGAACTATTCCAAAATTAATTCTGAACATTTGATACTCCACGATTCTCAAGTGAATCAAAGAGTTGTTTTAGATAATCCCATGAATCAAGTTGTGTAGTATCAATCTTTTCTTCTACTTCTTTGATGTTTCCCTTTATTTGGGAAAACTCTAGAATTTTTTCTAGCTTGTCTGCATCATATCTGCCTTTGAACTCATCCAAGATTTCTTGCTTTGATTTTTTTTGGATTTTGTCAATTGCTCGTAAAATATCTGCTACTAAAGTAGGATCTTTAGAATCAAATGTTTTGTTTATGTAAGATTCCACAAGACTTCTGTGATTAATATCAATTGTAATGTCTTTGAGTAATAGTGAGTCAAAGAGCCGTGATGTGAATTCAATAATTTCAGCCTCTGACTCTAGGCCCGGCTTGCCATATACTTCAATATCCCACTGGTGAAAGTAGCGGTAGCGTCCTTTTTGTGGTTCGTCATATCTGAATACTCCACCAAAACTAGAGATTTTAGCTGGTAGTCTAATTGATTTTTGTGCAGCTGCATAACGTGTCAGGCCAACCGTAAGGTCATATCTTAGGGCAACTTCTCTGTCTCCCTTGTCTGTGAAAAAATAAATCTCGTCACGAATTGCAGGACCTGACTTTGTCTCTAATACTGATAGTAGCTCAATTGGTGAGGGATCCATAAATGAAAAGCCATACAGAGATGATAGTTGTTTAAAGTGCGATCTAATATGTTCAATGTTTGCATGCTCTCTTTCCTCAAAGTCCTTCATTCCACGTGGTAGCTCCAAGATAGTTTTGGTGTAAGATATAGTGATTTAGATATTTCTGTTTGATTCTAAACTCTTTTTGGTATCCCAAAAAATAATTTGAATTCCACCAAGGGAAACCCTGAGAATAATCTAACTTATGTATGATAAAATGATTCTACATGTATGCGAAGAAGACAAACTGATGAAGAAATTGAAAAACAAAAAAAGCAACACAAAATGCGAATAAGTGCCTCAAAAGCTGCTCGAAGAAGTGGAAAAGTTACCAAAAGAGAGGGAAAAGTTTCTAAATCCAAGGGGAGGGCAAAGACACCAAGGTCACAAAAGAAAATTGCAACAATAAAAAAATCTCGTTATTAAAATTTAAAACTGAAAATTATCACAATCATTATAGTAAGATTTTCAGAGGGTTTTCCCAGATTCCTAGTTTTTTATTTTTTATACTGCCAAAAAAATAAGTTTCAATTTTATGAAACAGTAACAAAATATTATGACGTGATATTGTTAGTCACAAAATTAAAGAAAAAGTGTAAAAAATTGTAATGACAAAAGAGTGCTCTTAAAAAGAATCTGCGTATATACAATCCAAGGGTGATAGAAATGGAGGGAAATTGTCAAAACTGTGGAAAACTGCTTGAAGATTCTTTCCTAACCCATTGTTCTGGAAAGTGCCGTTTTGAGGACTATCTAAAATCCCAATCAGTTAGAACTACTTAAGAAATTTAGGTAAATGAGATTTAGATTACTCATCATTTGTTAATTTTAGAAAAAATCTAATATTCAAAGAAAATTTAATTAATTTATGGAAATATATCCTGAAGTAAAATTACGAGTACGTATTAGTTCAAAGGATGTACATTATGCAGGAGACCTAGTAGATGGGGCTCACATTATGAAGCTTTTTGGAGATGTTGCCACAGAATTAACAATTCGTTATGACGGAGATGAAGGACTTCTTAGAGCATATGAACAAGTTGAATTTCTTGAACCTGTTCATGGTGGAGATTTTTTGGAAATTACTGGAAAAATTCTTAAGGTTGGAAATACTAGTAGAAAAATACTTTTTGAGGCATTTAAAATAATTTCTTCATCAAAGGATGACAGTCAAGAATCTGCTTGTGATGTTTTAAAATCGCCAATTTTAGTAGCAAAAGCTATTGGTACTGCAGTTGTTACAAAAAATAAACAGAGAAAAGAACACAAAACTTGAAAATTTGTAAAAATTCTTAATTCCTAGTAATTTTGATATTTTGGTATTGGAACATGAGATTGTAAAAAATCCAATGGGATTAATTCAATTTACAATGAACAAAGGAGAAAAAATTATAGCTGAAGCTGCCGCAATGGTCTACATACGAGGAAATATAGAGACTGAAACTAGAATGAGAAAGGGTGGTTTTTTAAAATCACTCAAAGCAATGGCCCTAGGTGGCGAATCATTTTTTGTAAATGAATTCACCGCACATGAAGACAATTGCAAGCTAGGTCTAACTGGAAATATGCTTGGAGATATTGAGGTGATTAAAATAGACCAAGAATTTATCTTAAACTCTGGTTCATTTGTTGGATCAACTAGTGAATTGACATTAGATACAAAGTGGCAGGGATTTACAAAGGGAATATTTGGAACCAATATGTTCATGTTAAAAACAGTAGGGACAGGCGACATTTTTGTTAATGCTTGGGGTGGCATTTTAAAGACAGAGCTAGCAGCAGGAGAAAAAATGATTCTTGATAATTATCAGCTAGTTGCGATGAGTGCTACGGCAGACTACAGAGTAACAAAACACGGAGGTTTCAAGACCACTCTTTTTTGAGGGGAGGTACTAGTAATGGAGATTACAGGTCCAGGAATTGTATACTTTCAAACAAAGAACCTCATGGAGTTTGTACGAGCTTTGATTCCATTTCTTCCAAGGCCTCGTCATTAAATTTGAAATTCAGAATTAGTTTAATTCCCCCTCTAGTGTAAAAATCCCATGAGCCGCTGCCAGAAATGCCAAGACAAACCCATCCAATGATCTCATATGTATTGCCTCGTCCCCAGCTCCCAGTTTTTCAACTTGGTTTTTCAATTCACTTTGCTCATCTGAAAACACAATACCATATTGCTTTCTCCTATAGTCTAGTTTTCGAGCTATAGTTGGCAAATCAGGGTTTTCTGTATAGTTTGTCTGCTGGGGAACTGGTGAGAACTCTATTGCCAAGTGTGCTCTTTTCTTCTCACGCCGAACATAGTTGACTATCGGCTTTGCCTCGTCATTTTGCACTATTACGCACAAGTCGATCTCGTCAAGCCCCTTTAGATATTTAATAAATTTAAAATGCCTCATGCGCCCATCGTGCTTTTCTACCTGGCGTGTCTCAATATTTCCAGTGTTTGACAATATGACAGAATAGATTCCTTGGTCACAGTAAACACCAATGCTTGTTTTGTGCTCCATTGTTTTACATCTTGGTTTGAGGAATGGTCTTTTGTAAACCTAACACTACCTTAAATCATGGCAAATTTTTATGGTAATGTGTCGCAAGCTATAATGATAAAGAAGTTTAGAAAATGAAAACAGGCTCTATTATCGCACTAACGTTTGTAATTTTCGGAATAATTGTATACTTTATTTTTGTTAATGGAACTTTGAAATTTAATCAGGAAAGTCTTGATGAATCTATTCAAAATATCCCTCAAAACATTCAAGATGCTAGCAATACGGCAAAAGATTTTGCAACAAAGACTACTACCATAATACGAGAAACTATCAGTGACCGACTAGAGACGGTTCAATTAGAACCAATAGCGATAGCAATTGAGGACATTTCAGAAATTCCAAAAAAAATTCAAGAAAAAAATCTACGAGAGGGACAGCCAGTAATTGACAAAGCAGAGCTAGAAAAAAAAGTCCATCAATTAACTAATCAGTACAGGATACAAAATGGCCTTGATTCATTATTGTGGGATGACGAACTATCAAATGTTGCAAGATCTCACAGTAAGGATATGGCATCACGAGATTATTTTTCACATCATTCCCCTGAAGGTACAGATCCAACAGATAGAGCAAAATCACAGGGGTACAAATGTGAAAAAATTATTGGTAATCTAATTTATAGCGGTGTTGCAGAAAATATTCTCCAAAATAACTTGTATGATACTGTATGGTATACAGCTGGCATTCCAACATCATATGAGTGGAATTCACAAGATGAAATTGCTCAAAGTACAGTAGATGGTTGGATTAGTTCTACTGGACATCGTGAAAATCTTCTTACTGACACATTTGATAGAGAGGGAATAGGAGTTGAAATATCTGCTGATGATAAGGTGTACATTACTCAGAATTTTTGTTAAATCAGATAGCTTGTGCTACTGTCGTCTTGTAAATATCTGAGGCTTCTTTGATTGTCTCTTTGAGATTACTAATAGTTCCAGAATTTTTCGAAGATGTAACAGATTCTTTTAATTCAATCATTAAATTTTGGAGTGATACCAACATTTCTTTTGTAGCAGTACTCACATCGTGAAGATCCTGACCATTTATGTTACCCTCACCATCCCCAAATGAATCAATTTTTACTTTGGCAGATTTTATTAGCTCTGTACCTTCATCAATCACACCGGTTTCCCTTAACTGTTTTATGGTATTTTGCATCTTTGTAGATGCTTCATTCATGTTTTCTGAAATCAAGCGAAAATTTTCTATGTTCTTTACCATTTCTGGTGTTTTTAGCTCTTGTATTATCCCATTAACCATTGTGGCAGTCTCCTTTACATTGTTTAATGAATCTCGTACTTTAGAAGTACCCATCTGACGCATTATTTTTACTGCGTCAGATACAGTCTCCTTGAGGCCATCAAGCTTGCTGGATTTTCTCTCTTCCATATGCTCTTCACTTATTTGCTAATATCTAAGGTATGTTCCTTATCGATTCTATAGTGGGAACTGTATTGGATTTGTTGAGGCTTTTGTCTTTGGCGACGTTCTAAAAGAAGAATAGAACTTCCAAGAGCAAACACTGAATTCTCTAGTACCAAATTCATACTTTTTGAAAGGAGGCCTTTGGGAGCCGAAAAAAACTTTAGACTTGCCAATTACCTTCCCCCTACCTTTTGCGTAGCTTTACTGGTTTCTTTTTGAAGCTTGTCAATGCCTTCTTGTATTGCCTTTGTTGTGTTTGGTGATGCTTTTCCAGCATCAGTCGTAATTTCTTTTGCAGTTGCTAGGGATTGTTTTGCAGATTTCAAAGCGTGTTCTACGGCACTGGCAGCATCAACTACGACGCCATTTTTTTTCAGCTCTTGTGTTGTTTCATTAATGTCTTTTACAGTATCACGAACTGCGAAGGAGCCTTCACGTATTGCTTCGGCCATTTCATGTATTGCTCCGCTTTCACGAAGAGTTTTCATGGTTTCTCTCATCATTTGAGAATACCCTTTGATGTTTTTTGAAATATTTTGGATGGTTTCAACAGTTTCTTTTGCAGTAAACTTATTCCCTCTAAATATTTCCAAAGAAGGGTTTGAATTAATGTTGTAGTTTTTCATATTATATTTTATACAAGATTTGCTAATAACGCTCACCAACCATTCATTCATATCAATGATTCATTTTTCTATGTACAATCATTTTCCTAAAGTTCAAACTCGTTAATTTAAAAAAAAGCAGTAGATCGCAAAGCATTTACCCACGAATTTGAAGATTTTGTAAACACTTTGTTTAGTTTTTGTCAATAACAATCTGGGATTAACATTAAATTGATGACTTCTTCGATTACCTACATGTTAGGTCCAATAGGATTTGTGTTGGCAGGAATAGCCGGCCTAGTCTCGCTAATTGCATATCTCGAAAAAGTTGTGGGAATATAGGCTTGTCTGTAATTATTACATTTTAAATTTAAAATCTTGTTTTTAAACTAGAATTCACTGATGAATCGTTCATATATGTTAAATACAAAATTTGCCAAGGTATATCATGACAAACATTACAATGTGGAAGTGCTTTAGATGTGAGTTGACATTTAATGAGGAAAGACATGCAAAGTTTCACAAAAGCCTATCAAACCATAATTCTCAAAAAGTAATGTTCTCATGTGCATAGTTTGACTTTAAAAAATTCTTAATTGCCAGCAAATCCATCTAGTTTTGTGAAGATTGTAATTCTTTTTTTAATCACAATAATTTTTCTAGGTTTAGGATTATCAACTGATGCAGAAGCTAAAACCACAAAATTTTCAGAATCTCTGCACTGTCAGTCAACCTCTGATTGCTCATCTACGTTTTTTATCCCAAATGGAGCCAAAGCCACACTTACTATATCAGTAAACACATCTGACGCTGTTAATTTTAGAGTAACTGATCCAAATGGTGACAAAGTCAGTCTAGGCAGATCATCTTTTCCTGACACTCAAGGAACGAACCAAATTTTCACCAGAACCATTACTGCAGATGTCGCAGGGGACTATACTTTGTACTTTGTAAAACCAATACCTCAAAATATGAGAGCCACAGTCACTGCCGTAATTGAGGATACTACGGCTACAGTAGAAATACGAGATATACCAAAGGCAGTGCCACCAGAATTTAAGGGTGGATGTTTAATTGCTACTGCAACATATGGCTCAGAAATGTCTCCTCAAGTGCAGACTCTACGAGAAATTCGGGATAATGCTCTATTAACAACACAGGTGGGAACAAGTTTCATAATTTCCTTTAACGAATTTTATTATTCATTCTCACCATACATTGCAGACTATGAGCGAGAAAATCCTGTGTTTAAAGAAGCTGTAAAAATTACAATTACTCCATTGCTCTGGTCTTTGTCAATACTCAATTATGTAGAGATGGATTCAGAAGAAACAGTTTTGGGTTATGGAATTAGTTTGATTTTGCTTAATCTTGGAATGTATGTTGGAGTTCCAGCAATAATTATTGTAGGAATTAGAAGAAGAGTTTAGAATCGAATGGTCCATTATTACGTCAATAAAATAAAACATCTATCACAGAGACCCTCTACATGTATGGATTGTGGTAAATCAGATCTTAAAGAAGATGCAGTTTTAGCTACAACTGGTCCTTCTGAAAAAAATGCTGACTATGTACTATCAGTTCTATGTCTTTCTTGTGAAACTTTGATGATAATTACTACTCAACCAGGAGCAGTTATTGGAATACATCATTCAACAGGAAACCAAGCTACTGTACGTGGTTCTGAAAAATCATAGAGCCTGATTTTTTAAAACCTCAAGAAACAGTGCAACTTTACTCATAAAAAAGGGACGTTCTATTTTTACTGACAGTCGAAAAACACGTTAGGTCTGTGAATTTCAGGAAGTGAATAGGTCTTTACCTAAACACATCCCACCCACCAGCCAGACATTGTCCGACATTTTTCATTACACCATTATCAGAATTAAAGAATATCACTATTTTTCTGAATTAATTTTCTTGGCACACTCATCGCAAAGCATAATTTCAATTCCTATTACATCTACTGGTTTCTTATTTTTATGGTTGCATGATATTGTCATTTTGTCCTTTTTTATCTAGATTTAAAAATTATTTTAATTTTTTATGGAAAAGGATCAAAAACAGGTAAATTTGGGTTGGTCAATTGTCTTGCGCTTTGGGAACCTTGAGCATCATCCATATATTCATCAAACAACTCTTGCTGATACATCCCACCAACAACAAAAACAGCTGCAACTATACCTAAAGAACACAGCACAGCTATTGCCACAATCGCAATTGTTTTCAATTATGGTGGATTTGTGGTTCTAAAAAATAAAGATGTCATTTTCTGGGAAAAATAGTAAAAAGCCAGATTCGCCTATAATAGATATGAAAGAAAAACTCCTTAGATTGTGCACATGTACAGCAATTGAGGTAATGACTGCAATTGGAGTTACTGGGTATCTGCTTTATCTTGAGGAGTCAATTCTAGCCTTAATTTCAGGCGTAGTTTTTGCAAAATTAATCGTGTTTCATTTTATCATGGATTACTATGACAAAAAAAGTTCAAAAAAAATCTACCAAAACTTAAGTTCATAAAAAAATTAGATGAATTCTTGAGCGAGGATAAAACAAAAAAGAATGAGAAAAAAGAATCCGTAGAAGAGGATCGTTTCTATGAACCAAAAAATTGGGATAAAAGAATTAGAATGGATGAGAAACTAGGAAAAAGCTCCGGCACCTATTGTGGAAAATGTGGTAATGTTATCTATGAAGGAGATAGCTTTTGTACAAAGTGTGGTACTGAATCAAGAGGGCTCTGAGTCAACTCTAATTTTTTCTTCCAGCTCTTCTAGTTCGTCTAGTTCCAAATCATCATCGGTCAAATAACTGGTAGTTTTTTCTGAATGATATCGGCTTGTCTTGGCTTGGGGGTTTTCAGGATGATCTTGGGTCAATTTGGAAAGATACTGTCTATCAGAAATATACAACATTTTATTTTTCTCAAGGGTTTTTTTGATGAGCTTTAGTCTTGGAATATCTCCGTATCCTAATTTTAGCATTCTTTTTGCATCATCAAGTAACGATGTCATACAGTAATCATAACTCAAAGATAATTAAATTAAGTTCTCATCTTTATTACAAATTTAGTCGAAAAAATTTAGAGTTCCAATCCAAATGCTCCGGCTACATTTGAGAATCGCACGTACGACTCTAGATACTGCTTTCCCTTTGGAGTAATTACAAATGTGTTTTTCCCATCATACTCTATTCTATTGATTAATCCTGAACCCTGTCAGGTTTTCAAGGAATTTTGATAGTCTGGAATGCGAAAGATTGGCTTTTGATAACAACCTTGTGGTCTTTATTCCTTCTTCCCCAGAATCTTTGGTTACAGTTAGAAGATCACTGACAATCTGCATGCTATTTCTATAATTTGTCATACCTAATACTGGGAGATTTTTAAATAAAAAGAGAATGAATGATTTATCAGTACGTATATTTCAAAAATCCCGCACAAAGCACGTTAAACAAACAGGAATCTGAGGCGTGGAAGTCACATAACAGGATTGCCAATTTTGAGCATAAATAGGCACTAGTCTCCTGTCATGGTTTAGGCAGTTTTTAGGCGTATACCCAAAAGTTTGGGATTCTTATCCGCCAAAACTCTTCTCTCTTTGCTGAGAGTATTTTCCTCTATCATTTTTGCCAAAGAGAATAATTTCCACAATGTTTGCCCTGTCATCTGCTGTTAACTCAAATCCTCGTGACTGCAGATAATTAAACAATTGTTCAGAATGTATCTTCATTATTCATCTCCACAATTTGATCTCAAACAATCTAAAATTTATGGTTTAGAATGTTACAAAAATTTATGTGACAAATATTTTGGTTTAGTTTATCTAAATAAATTTGTAATATCTTCGACGATCTGAGTTTCAAGTTTCAAAAAGCTAAATTTCAACAAGATTTTAAGATATTTGTAAATTATTTTTGTAAATTATTAAAAATATGAAAAGATCAAATTAAAATAATTTTACTAGACTAATATTGTAATTGCTTGATATTCAATTATAAGTAAGATTCACGTAATGAGAATCATGACCCAAACAGACCAAAATGTAAAGAAGCAAACTAGACCTGAACAAACTGCAAAGCATGAAGTCATAATTGAACAAGCCACCAAACCAGAAATTAGATCAGAGCCAACTCAAGACTTTTTTGTTACATACAAACAAAATGTTGAGAGATATTTTGAGAATATGGAAAATTCAATTCCAAAATACTATCAAACATTACTTGAACTACAACAAGAATATCTTCAAGCATGTGAAAACATGTTTAAAGCCACCATTACAGTTCAAAAAGAGTTTGTTAGCAAGACTGGATTGAATCTTGAGCAATCTACTACTGCAAGTAAAATTGTTGTTGGTACAACTGATGCAGCTATTAAAGCGCGAAAAGTTAGAGATCAGATACTCCTAACAACAATTGACACGGCAAAAGATAACGTCAAAGAATGGAACAACAAGATTCCAGATTTCGCAGAATTTAATCGAAAGATAATGCAATACTGGATTTCTTCATTTACGGCTAGAAAAAACTAGGCGTAAATTTTCTATTTTTTGTAAAAAAGAGGATAAATTTCCTGATCTTAAAAATTCCGTAAATTAAAAACTCTCGAGTATTTTTTCACAATGAAATAATACAAATTTTGATTTTTCAGGATCCTCATATTATTGAATCTTTGAGTAGTTTAAAGTCGAATGCCATAAGAAAATTTCCTTTCTTTTGGTTATAAAAAAATTATTTTTAAAAATTTAAAAATTTTATTGGTTTTCAGTTGTTGTAATAAAATTCTAAAACTATTGTGACACAAAATAAAACTCAAATAATTTTAACCTTCTTTAAATTGATCTAGTCTGACAAATTCATAACAAACACAAAATCATATAGTTTAACTTTTACTATATAATTATGATTAAATTTGGTATTTGTCCATATTGTTCAAGAGACGGTTTGGATATTCCATTAGGAAAAAAAGAAAGAACATTGATTTGTGATTGTTGTAAATCAATTTACTAGAAATTTTTCCCAAATTAATTCTGTTCTGATACTTACTTACAGGGCCTTATGTACTTATTTTCTACAAATCGTATGTGGATAATGGTCTTATTCAGGTTCTAAAATCTAAAATGAACAGATATCTAGGTAGATTAAGAAACGAATCTAAATCTTTTACCTAGAAATAAAATTTTGAAATTTTGGGTTTAACCGCTAGTAGAACTATAGTGATTTCGTAATATAGTTTTCATCAATGGCAAATACAATTCGTTTGATTGGAGTTTTGTTTTGCACCCAGACAAAAGCTTCTCACAGTATTGTTTTTCTTCTGGAGTTAGTTGAGATGCATGAAGATAGTTTTTCTTTGAAGCAAGGTCATAAAGAAATGAATAATATTCCTTTAGAATTTCTTTTTCTTGAGCTTTCATTTTTTATCAAACTATAGCGAGTAATAGAATTATTTAGAACCTGGCTTACTTTTTGATTACTTTCTGTTCAGATTTGGAATTTTTTTTACCATTATAGTTCAATAATTGAACTGGGGATGCTAACTTTCCCTCAGGAGATACTTATTGACTCTAAAATGACTATGGCCGAGCCCATAATTGGGCAAAAAAAAGAAATTAGAATTGATTCAATAGACAGACAAATTCTAAATCTTCTCATTGCAAATGCACGTGACTCTACAAGAACCATAGTCAAGAAGCTTGGAGGTATGGGTACTGAAATGTCAGAGCGTGGAGTAGGCAAAAGAATTGCAAGACTTGAAAAACTTGAAATCATTCATGGTTATACTACAATGGTTGATCTCAAACAGGTAAACATGCCAATTTTACGTTTAATTACAGTGAAATTTTCTTCTCCCAAAGATTTTGTCACTAGGCTTGATGAGATGAAACAATATTTATCCAATGCACCTTATTGTGACTTTTCAGCTAGGACCAATGGAAGCATTGACTGGATTGAATTGAAGTTTTTTAACAACCATGAGCAGGCTCAACAAGAAGAGGATCTTTATCGTGCTTGGTTTGGAGATATCATGGAAGATTATAGATCATATGACCTTGATATTCACAAGATGGGATGGCAACTATTTGATGAGGAGGATTTTAAGAGGTTTATTCAAAGCACATGTAAAAAAGAAGGAACAGAAACCTGCCCAGATATTTCAAAGAAAAATTCTAGTAAAAAATAATTTTATAGTTTTTCCTCTTAAATACAAAGAACATACATCGTAGTTGTGGTATTTAGAAATTGTGTACACTGTGGTAAAGAGTATGAAGATGTATTCAATAGACGTATTTGTTCAGACAAGTGTTCATTAGAAATTTCCTAATTTCCTTATTTTCTTAATTTAAAATTCTAGGCTCGATTGTTCAATTTCTGAACTGTTTAGTTATTGTATAATTCAACATCTGAACAAAACATCAATGAAAAGTCAGATCCATTCTAAATATCTCAGTAATGTTGAGGAGTTTGACCAAAAATGAGTACCATAAATGTACAAACAAAAATCTCCGAAAACAAAACAAAATTCGGTGTAATAGGTTTGCTTGCCTTACCTATAGTTGCAGCAGTGTACTCGTCTGGAAATGCTTCCTTAGAGCAAGTACCACAGATACTTTCTAGTGGAGTATTCCCAGTGGGTTTCACGATCCTTTCATGGGGTCTAGCTGTGAAAATGGCATTAAAATTGAGAAAGTAGGATAAAACCTCTTTTCAATTTTTTTTTATTTTAAAAATTTTATTTTTATCTTTTTTATTTTATACCTTACAATATTTTAGAAAAATCATTTACTAGCTGTGTGTTATGGATAATCTTGTAATGGCTTTTTAGGTGAATATAACCTAGAATCATTTTACCACAAATATCACATTCTATTCTTTTTACCATCTACCGCCATTATCTAAATTATGAAAATATGATTTAAAGATGATGAAGTGTCACACGATCATGTTACACAATTCAAAACCCATATTTAAAAAACAAAAAATGAATTGCACAAGATGCTTGTGGTAAAAACAAGTGAAAGTAATTGCCTAAAATAATTTAATTCAAACTAATTTTTTAGGGTTATTTTTTGCGTTTAATCCATTTCCATTCAGGTCTTTCTTCTTCTTCTTCGGACACTAGTATTCATCCTCCAGTAATTTTTGCTCAGAAAGGAATTCATTGACATATCTACAAAATTTACATTTGCAACTTGACATAATTTAGGAACTGATTATTTCGATATAATTACAAGTATGACCATTTAAGGAACAGACAGGATATTTACCCACAAACAGTGTAACTGAGTCTTGTTACAAAACCTCGTCTTTAAATGGAATATCTTTGGAAGAATTGTAGGACTCAAGTCTGCCCGCTATTGCCCATAGTCGTGTTTTGTCTTGAGTCTTTATTTTTAATTTTCAAGATAAATAGCGAAGGTTTCAATAAGAGATAGAACAATAGTTTGTTATGGCAATTGGAATTTACATCGCCATTGCAGTTATTGCAATAATTGCTCTAGTTATGATAAAGCTATTTCGAAGTACAAGTAAAACAAGCTATTTTGGAGAGCCAAAAAGGTGCAATACTTGTGGTAGGAGAAGCGAAACACCAGACTGTCCTTACTGTAAAACTGATTCTAAATCACTGAGATAGTTCTAGTCTTCTAGATAGTTGATAAATTTACCAGTTTTTTCAAGTTTTATTGAATTAATCTCCTCTAAATTATTGATGAAATTCATCTTTAGATACAAATCAGCTGCAGTGTACAAGACCTCTTCTATGTAAAATGTCCTTGAATTTCCCATTCCATAGTAACGTGAGTTATTTTCACTATGGGTAATTGTTCCTTTGAGATTAATTCCATCTTCTGTATCCAGTCCAAATATGTAAAATCCATTCCAGCGATTCCAGTCAGGTGCTATCATCTTTGCATCAGAAATTCCATCCAAAGAGTGTACATCACTGCTTATTGGAATAGAAAGAATATTTTTTTTCTTGTCAAAGAAAAATGCCTTGTGATTGTTCAGCGCTTCAGAATGTGTAGAGGAATCTCCAATTACAAAATCATCGACTACTTTGGGATCACTTACGTCTGATACATCAAAGAGTGCTACTTTAACTCCAAGTTGTTGAACTCGTCCACTTCCAACCTCTTTTGTATCACGGCCAACACCAATTACATAGTCATCGTCGTATGGATGCAGGTAGTTAGAAAACCCCGGAATCTTAAGCTCACCTAGAATCTTTGGAGTATCTGAGGACAAGTCAATTACAAAAAATGGATCGATTTGCTGAAAAGTTACCAAGTATAGTCTATCACCCATGAATCTTGCTGAGAAGATACTCTCGTCTGGTGCAATCCCATCAATCCCCCCTACAATCTTAAGATCTTCATCTAAAACATAGACTGCATTTGAGCGAACAGTTCCCTTGTAATGGGAATAATACTCCACAGTGGTTGCAACTCGAAATCTATCATCGTGCTCATCCATTGAAAACTGATTTAGCAGTCTTCCTGGAACTGAACCCTTTGCGATGTACTCCAGGTTTTCCTCGTCAATTGAAATTTTATGAATTATGGTCCTTCGTGATTCTTCTTGGATTCTAACATCATATTCGGCAAGTGCGTCTCGGATTTTATCAAATAACTGCTCCTTTTGGCTTTTACTCATTTGATTGTACGAATCTTGCATTACATTAGAGATTTCACTCCATTTAATGGCAGAACTAAGAGAAGAATCACTTTGAATTGCAAGGATTTTATCTTTAATCTCTTTCGGTAGTAATAGTACTACTACATCAAAGAATCTGTCTTGAGATGAGTTTTCATAAAATCCATAGGGAAGATTCTGTTGATAGGTCAGGTAAAAGTTATTCTCAGAAACATAAATTGTTCCGCTGTAGCCCATAAGAAAAGTCTCAGAGGTGATTGTGTCACTAAAAATATCAATGGTAGTTAGAGTATTGAAGTTAGAGAATCTCTCAAAATTATCAAAATAAAATGCATCAGGAGTCATTACTGGCTCTGATCTTTCCATAATAATTGGTAGTCTTGGATACTGATAGTCGATATTGCTATTTGTTACAAAGTAGGCATAATTTCCAATCATTCTTGCGTCTCTAAAGTGGCCATCAATTGTATAGTCTTTGAGAATTTTTGGTTTTTTCCTTGTCAGATACATCAACTATCAATGCATGAGTTACAGGATTGTAAGATGGTCTTGGTACAAAGTCAAATTGTGGAATAATCTCCTCTTGGCTTTGACCATTGTAAAATATTACCAAACGATCATCATTTAGGAACATGTTTTGAATGGATTGTGATTCAATATCCAATGCAATTTTGAGGACAAGTTTTGCAGATTCAGCAGGATATGCATCAATTATAGAAAGTGTGTTTTGAGAAACAATGTAAACATATTTCGAATCATTTTTCAGGTAATCTGGCTCATCTACATTTTCTACTTGAACATTTGTAGTTGAATAATCAAGCCCATCAGATCCTGATTGTGCTTTGGATGCATCCATATCCATTGCAGCCATAGGTTCTGGCATTGGTGCACGTTCCATTAGTTCCAGTGTTTCTTCAAGCATAAAACCCGAAGTTGGAAAAGCTCTTTCATCATAAAAGCCTCCATCAAAAATGCTAGATGCCGCTAAAATATTCTTTAGTTCAGATTCTGAAGAAATTTTTCTAATCTCCTGTGTTCCTTTAAAAAATTCAGAGACTGTTTTATCAACATAAACTATTTGAGTGGGAGTAGGGTTAGTTGTAACTTCTGGTTGCTGGTCAAACCCAATTGCAAACATTATTCCAACAGTTACAATAACGGATACTGCAACTACAATTGGAAGGATTATTTTGGAATTCATTTTTATCATCTCTTTTTATCTTAATTTTTTTACAACTCTCTTTTGACAGTTACTACTGTTTACCCCATGAGCTTAAAAGGTTAAGTGAAATTGTAATTTTACCAAACAATTTACATATACTCTAGTGTAACTTTAAGAATTCTAATGTCTGAAGAAAACAAAAATGATGATGAGATTACAGAAAAAATTAAAATAATGGCAACCGATGATGTTAAGATAAAATCATTTGGTGAACTACTAACAAACGATTCTAGCAGAGCAATATTGCAATTGTTATTTAATGAAGAGTTGACCGCACTTCAGATAGCAGAGAAAACTGAAATTTCTTTGCAACTAGTAAAGTATCACATAATCAAACTACAGGATTTAGGCGTAGTCAAGGTCACAAAGATAGAAAAAAACTCAAAATCCCAGGATATGAAATTCTATTCTGCCTCCAAGTTTAGCATGATTATAGTTCCTCCGAAATACTCTGAAAAAACTAAAGAAAGTAAGCTCCTAGTTCGCTCCTTTAAGCACATTTACAAGATTGCCGGACTCGGAATTGCAGCAGGGATGTCAGGATTGTTGTCCTTGTCAATGTTTCAACAGGACACTAGAGTTCCAGTTGATTTTAGAGAGGCCCAGCAAATCGATCTTCAGTATATGGATGAAGGATTCCAGGCGTCAGTAGAGGAATCCGGATCTGGGGAAGATATTGCAGCAGAGGCTAGTGAGCCTACACTTGCTCCTGAGCCTGCACCAGAAGCTGGTCAAGAGTTTGATGTACTAGAAGAGTCCCTTGAACTTGCTCAAAGAAAAATTGAAGTATCTGAAGTCAGTCCAGCTGCAGTATCTGGGAGTCCAATGTTTGATAGCGGAGATTTGGCAGTTACGTTTGTCATTATAGCAGTGATGCTTGGAGGATTGGCAGCATTCTTTTTTTGGAAATCATTTAAGCAGTCGAAACAAAAACAATTAGCATAATTTAATTTCTAAAAATTTTTGGTTAATTTTTCATAAATCTCAAAACTGTGGACATCTAACAGAAGTCGCGATACAGTTCTTTGGCATAATTAAGGTAGACATCATGTCCAAAGTAGAGTTTTGATTCAATGAATTGATTTTCCGTGTATTCTTTTAGATCTGGACATGAAAGAGTCACGATGAGTTCCTTTTCTTCAATCATTTCTCCATAAGTTATCGCTACTACAGATGTCAAGGCCACTAAAAGTATTGGAGCAATTATGAAGGTAAATGGCATCTGCCTTAAATCTTTTTTATTGATCATCTTATCTTCTCCAATGCTTGAGATTTTAAATTAATGATTATCCAAATTGGGGATAAAGATAATTTCAAATATTGTTCTTTCACCATACCCCCTCGAAATTATGAATTTCATTTTTTATAAAGTTGACTGCCTGTAATTTTTTTTTAGGACAGTGTTTGTGAATTTAAAATTTATTTCTGATCGCTTAGAAATTCTTGCTAAATCTATTATAAATTATAAAAGAAGAATTAGATCGCATAAATTGCAATTCCTCTTTCAATTAATTTTTCTGCAGTTGTATCTTTAACACACATTGGTGAGGCATTTGATGTTTTCATCACCAATTGAAAGTTTTCACGACATTCTACGAGTTGTGCATCAATTCCTGCTGCTACCTGGTGTCGCGGAGAAATCCATGTCATTGTGAATTCCCTTGCTTTTTCCATAAATTGGTCTCTAAGTTCTTGTTTTTCTGAATCATTAATTGATCCGTCACGTAATGAATGCTTGAAATCTCTTAGTTCTGAATGCATTGCTCTAATGTCAACTTTTTGTTCATCGGTTAGATTACTTGCTCTAAGTATTGTGCGGTATTTTTTCTCAGATTTCATAGAATCCTTATGATCAGAAATTTGGTCTTTCATGGTATCTCGATGGTCTGACATTCTTTCTTTCATAGGATCCTTGTAGTCAGACATTTTGTTTTTCATAGAATCTTTGTAGTCAGACATTTTGTCTTTTCATAGAATCCATGAACTCTACAATGAAGGCATCTCGGTCTTCATCTTCTAGCATACAATACTCTGTCATTTTTTCTTGATGATCAGAGGCCATTGGATACTTTTCGGTTAATGCTGCCTTGTCTTCTTCTGACATTTCGCAGTATCTATCCATCTTTTCTCTAATATTGTAATCGTGTTTCTTGTATTCATCAGCATGTTTTTCAAGGTAAGCTTCTCTTTCAGTTTCGTCTAGCATACAATACTCTGTCATTTTTTCTTGATGATCTTCTGCTTTATCGTGTTCTTCGATAAATGCCGCCTTGTCTTCTTCTGACATTTCGCAGTATCTATCTAATTTATCGTCAAAGTCATAGTTATCATCACCTGCTTCTGCATAAGCTACTGCGGTTCCAGCAGTAAGTCCTGTAAACATTATCAGTGAAAATACAATGCTTAGAAGTTGTCCTTTCCTCATTACTCAGTTTTGAAAATATGTCATATAAAGGCTAGCGGAACTGTTGTACACAATCATTAATAATCATAAATTACAAGGGTTGTGGCTATGCCTGAAATCAATTTAGTAGATGCCGAAAGAGTAGGATTGCTAGAAGTTGTTTCCAGTTCAAAAACCGGACTCAAAATATTATCTAAAGAACAGTTAAGCAGACTATACGTACTAGTAAAAGACAAAGACTATACTCCGGATGTAGAGACCGAAAAATCAAAAAAAGAATTACTTGAAAAAATAACCAATAGACTTTATGATTTAGAAGAAGGAAGAGTAATTCTTTAGAGTTTTCGGGAAAATTCTAATCTGTTATTTCAAATTAGAGGCTTACCTGTATAGATTTGTCCCAGTATCATGCTATCAGCACCCCAAAAATGAATATAATTAACCCAATTATGGAAAAATCCTTTACTCAAAATAAAATGAACGAATAACATGAACCAAAAACATGAACCAATGGTTAGCAATGGCTTTTATTTCAAACTAGTATACTAGAATATGTTTAGTAAAGAATCAGAAGACTTTGGAGAGGTTCTCGAAGCTTGGGGCAAAGTAATAGGGGTTAATCTTGATAGAGATCCAATACAAGAAGGTTAAGATTTTGTTTTTGAAACAAAATTTTTACATTTAAGCAGAATAAAGCAAAATTCCGTAAATAGCTTTTTTATTTACATTAACCAAATCTTTTTTATTGAAATCAATTTCTGCATTAAATAAAAAAATTAAAAACTGCACAAAATGTCCAAGACTTGCTCAGTATATCAGAGAAGTTGCTAAAAACAAAGTTAGGCGATTTGCAGACCAGAATTATTATGGAAAACCGCTCTCAGGATTTGGAGATGTCAACGCAAAATTACTCATAGTTGGCCTTGCTCCAGCAGCTCATGGAGGAAATAGAACCGGCAGAATGTTTACAGGGGATTCTTCTGGAGATTGGCTTACAAAGATAATGTACCAGTATGGATTTGCCTCAATTCCTACCAGTCAAACTCTGGATGATGGTCTAGTTCTGAATAACGCCTACATTACTGCGGCAGTTAGGTGTGCTCCTCCCAAGAACAAGCCTACAAAAGACGAGATGGAGGTTTGCTCTGATTATTTACATCAAGAATATCAGATTCTAAAAAATATCACGGTAATTTTGTGTCTTGGAAAAATTGCCCATGATGCCGCATGTAAATTAATTAAAGTAAAATCAGAAAAGTTTGGACATAATAAATTATTTGAGTACGATTCAGTCAAGGTTTTAACTTCTTATCATCCATCAAAGCAAAATACTCAGACAGGTAGATTGACTTGGAAGGAGTGGTCTGCAGTTTTTCAAAAAGCAAAAATGCTAACAAAATAGGAAACATTTATTGTAAAACAAAGACTAGTCATTTCAATGAAAGAAATTCTCTTTGTAATTTTTATTTTTTCTGGTATTCCATTTGTTTTTGCTCAAGAGTATCCTGACTTGGGAGTTAAAGTAGAGACTGTTGCAGAGAATTTAGATATACCTTGGTCTATTGTTTGGGACCCTGATGGAACAATATTTTTTACAGAAAGAAATGGCAATGTCAGAATAATACAAGATGGTATAGTCTCAGAGAAACCAATTTTATCACTTGATGTTGGTGGATTCGAAGGAGGATTGCTAGGAATTGCATTGGATCCAAACTATTCAGAAAATCATTACATCTATCTTTTATATACATACAATAATTTTCTTTCAACTGAAAACAAAGTGGTTCGTTATGTTGAGTCAAATCTAACTTTATCTGAAGATAAAGTTCTAATTGATAATATTCCTGGAGGACCAAATCATGATGGAGGAAGAATACAGTTTGGTCCTGACGGTAAACTATACATCACTACAGGTGATGCAGGAAATGCAGGTCTGGCTCAGGATAAGAATTCTGTAGCGGGAAAAATTCTCCGAATTAATTCAGATGGAAGTATACCTGAAGATAATCCGTTTTCTGGCTCTCCAATCTATTCTTATGGTCACAGGAATCCTCAAGGTTTAGACTGGGATGAATCAGGCAATCTTGTGGCTACTGAGCATGGACCCAGACAACATGATGAAATCAATGTAATTGTTCCTGGAGCAAATTACGGATGGCCCGATATCATTGGTGAAGAGACAATGGAGGGTCTTGTTACTCCAATTATGAATACAGGCGATGACACGTGGGCTCCATCCGGTGCTGAATTTTATGACGGAAATAAAATTCCACAGTGGAGTGGAAAGTTCTTCGTAGCTACACTTCGGGGAAATCATTTGCATATGATTGACTTTGATATAGAAAAAAACAAAGTGTTATCGCATCAGAAATTATTTGTAGGTGACTTTGGACGGATAAGAGATGTTGCCACAGGTCCTGATGGATACCTTTACTTTTTAACTAGTAATCGAGATGGCAGGGGATCTCCAGAAATTAATGATGACAGAATTCTTCGTATAGTTCCATTAAATGAAATTAACAGTTTTGAGGATTGTGTTACTGCTGGAAATCCGGTAATGGAGTCCTATCCAAGACAATGTAGAACTGTAGATGGACAAACTTTTGTTGAAGAAATTCAGATTTCAAAGCAAAAAATTCCTGAATGGGTAAGAAATATCTTCGTATGGTATGCTCAAGACCAAGTTTCTGAAGGTGAGTTGCTCAATGCCATCAAGTTTTTAGTTCAACAAGATATAATCAAGTTAGATTAAATTCTAAATATTCAGATCTAGGCTTTCCCCAAAATAATATCCTGCAAGAATGGTAGCAGTCGACCAAACTAGTGAACCGGCAAATGTATACAAGATAAACTTTGGAAACTTCATTTCTAGTAATCCGGCAGGAACTGAGATCATTTCTCTCATTACTGGGAATCATTCGTCCCAAAAATACTGCCTTATCACCATATTTTTCAAACCAAGTCTCAACCCTCTCTAGTTTCTTTTCTGAAATTTTTAGAAATTTAAGATATCTTAACAAAATTCTTCTTCCAAGTTTTAGGGCAATCAAGTAAATTGCAGTAGTTCCAATGGTAGCACCTAGTGCCCCTAAAATTATCATGGTATAACTGAGAATAATGACATGCCTTCCTGAGAGGCTAAAAATCCGGCAGTAGGAAATACTCGCCAGTGTAGGAATGGGGCGGATTATAGTCTCCACTAGTGCTGCCACGAAAACTCCTTCATAGAGATGTCCTGTAAGAAATTCACTAATCCATACTAGAAATGAATCAAAAGGCTCCAACAAAATCTCAAAAGTTACCCCAACTAAATTACTTTACAAGTCAGAATTGTGACTTGTGCTAATCAAGTTTTTTTAGATAGTCAAAAAAAGATTCTCCTGCAAACTCTAAATAATCATTAATGACTTTGATTTCCATATCTGAGAAAAACCTGTCATAGACAGTTTGGCGTTCATGTTTAAGTGGCGTGGGGCAAAAACACATCTCAGACCACTGAATCACTCCAGGTTGTGTAATTTTTGCGCGTTTCATTGAACTGAGAATCTCAGCACCATCAGGCTTTTGATTTTCAATGGTACCATTAGTTAGCTCTTGAAAAAATTCCTTCATCTTTTCTGCATTAAATTTAGATTTAATTGAATAAATCAATATATTTCCTACACGTAAAGGACAATTAAATCTAGATTTAGTCCTTAACGATAGTTTTTAGACATCTAAATTAATAATCACCATATCTGAAAAAAAGTAAATGAGCTACAAGTTTTTGGATCATGCAACTGATGCATTTGTAGAGGTTACTGCAAAAGATCTCAAAGAGGCGTTTTCAGTTACTGCTGAGGCGGTAATTAACATAACACTTGATCAAGACAAGGTTGAGCAAAAAGAGCAAAAAGAATTTTCAGCCAAAGGAAAAGATCTTAGTTATTTGCTGTTTAGTTGGCTTGAGGAGATTACTTTTGTTCTTATTACAGAAGGATTTGCAATTAGGAGAATTGAATTTGATATTTTAGAAAATGGTGGCTATACAATTGCTGCAAAAGCATATGGCGAGCCACTTGATTTTAAAAAACACAACTTCAAGGTAGAAATCAAAGCCCCAACATTTTACGAGATGAAAATTGAGCAAAATAATGGAGTTTTTATGAGGTTTTTACTGGATCTGTGATTTTGTGAATTATTCTTACCAATTCAATAGAAGAAATTATACGTGTTTTTTAAAAATGAATTAATCAAAGAGTTACTATGCTCCAAAATTTGATGTTTTTTTCAGTCTTTTCGCTTGTTGTACTGATGATTTTCCCAGCCTATGCTGCTGTAGAATCACTTTCCTTTGAAAAGGCCTTTTACACAAATGAGGAGTCGTTCATATTTGTTGGAATAGAAAGTGTTGGTAAAAAATCAGTTGCTGTTGTAATTCGTGGACCTGGAGGAGATTTTATTGATATATTATCAGCTCCTGTTTCAGATAGTGACGGTCAATTTTCAACATTCCCAAGACCTGTGGAAAATGTTTTCAAAATTAAAGGGACCTATAACGCTACTGCATTTACAGATGACCAAAATGAAAAGAGTGGAATAACAATTCAATTAGAGTATGACGGAAATAAGGTTATTGAAAGGGAAAACTTTGTGTTAACTTTGAGAACTGTTGCAGACGTAACAATAACTGAGGGAAAAACACTTTCCTTTTCTGTAAGTGTTACTGATAGTTCGTTGGATAATTTAATTTTTAGTTTGGAGAAGAATCCACCTAGCGGTGCGTCAATTAATCCTAATACAGGACAGTTTATTTGGACACCATCAGCGTCGCATGGAAATGCAAATGGAATTCTATACAATTTTGATATTGTAGTAGAAAAAGGATCTCAAAAAGACAGTGAATCGATTATCATTACGGTAAAGGACCCAGTTGAAACTCAACCAAAGGACGAACCTAAAGAAGAGCCAAAGGATGAATCTAAAGAAGAGCCAAAGGATGAATCTAAAGAATTAGGTATTGCGTCATTTGTTGACCAATCAAAAGATCCTCAAAGTTATGTTGACAGATACAATAATGAACCTGCCTACAAGAAATGGTTTGATGAAAACTTTCCAGAGTATGATTCAATTTATGAGGCAGTGGGATTAAAAGAGGTAAAGGAGATTGCACCATTTGTTGACCCAAATCAAGATCCGCAGTATTATGTCGACAGATACAATAATGAACCTGCATACAAGAAATGGTTTGATGATAAACTATCCAGAATATTCCTCAATTCTCAAGCAGTGGGACTAAAAGAGATGAAGGGAATAGCTCCCTTTGTTGATCCAACCCAAGATCCACAGTATTATGTAGACAGGTATGAAAACGAACCAAAATACAAAGAATGGTTTGATGAAAACTTTCCCGAATACGATTCAATTTACGAGGCAGTTGGATTAGATGAGCAAACAGTTGTACCTCCAAAGATAGGAGAGTGTGGTAAGGGAACAAAGTTAGTTGATGGGGTTTGTACTGTAGTAGACCAGCCAAAGGGTGGAGGATGCCTTATTGCAACAGCTGCATATGGCTCTGAGATGGCACCCCAAGTTCAATTCTTGAGAGAAATTCGTGACAATAAGGTGATGAGTACAGAGTTAGGGGCCTCATTTATGACAGGATTTAACCAATTCTATTACTCATTCTCACCAGTAATTGCAGACTATGAGAGGGAGAATCCATTGTTTAAAGAAGCAGTAAAACTTGGTCTAACTCCAATGTTATCATCACTTTCAATACTCTCAATAGTTGATGTAGATTCAGAACAAGAGATGCTAGGTTATGGTATTGCAATAATTATGCTAAATATCGGGATGTACTTTGTAGCACCTGCGATGGTGTTGTATGGTATAAAAAAAGCGAAACTAGTTAGGTTTTAATCCCAATACTCTAGGAAAAATCATGGGGAAACTAACAAGGAATCTCAGAATTTGTGGAGAGTGTGGAATTGTTTACACCTCTGTTAGCTTTGAAAAATATATTGATGAGTGTCCCAATTGTCATTCTAAAAGATATGAAGAAATTCCAATAGACCTTGGAAAACAATAAGTGTCTATCTTTCTGAATTGACTTGGTTTTAGTAGCATAGATTTTTTAGTAGAATTTATCTGATTAGTGTATTGCCTGAAGATCCTGAAATTGAAAAGATAAAACAAAGAAAACTCGAGGAAATGATTCGACAACAAAATCAACCGCAGATTCAACCTGGAATTGTAGATCTTGATGGAGTTAATTTCGATAAAATAGTTTCCGCTGAAAATCCTACTCTAGTTGATTTTTGGGCTGAGTGGTGTGGTCCATGCAAGACAATGCATCCTGTATTTGAGGACCTTTCTAAGAAATATCCAAGAATAAAATTTGCAAGGGTAAATGTTGATCTAAATCAAAACATTGCGATGAGGTTTGGGGTACAGTCAATTCCTACCTTTATCATGTTCAAGTCAGGACAAATTGTGGAAAAAATGATGGGTGCAGTTGGAGCACCAGGCATTCATATGATTTGCAAAAAACATTCCTAATAATTTGTAAAACTAACGCTAGAAATTGGTCAAATTCTCATCCTTCCCTAAAAAAAATTTCAAACCTAGTATGCGTACATTGCATTTTTTTTTCTTTGAATCTCTACTATTTCATTTAATACTTTAGTTTCCTCAGGACTAAGCTTGTGTGCAAATTTACCAAGAAGTTGTTTAGCCTCATGTGATGGTGGAAAAGAGTAAAAAATGTCTTCTTCAAATATTTGCCGTCCTATTGTAACATCTTGGACAGAGCATGCAACTTCTTGTCCAGTTTTTGCAGAAGTTACAGTCTTTCCCTCATGTTGTAGTTGATGAACTTTACCAATATTTTTTCCATCTTTATTCATAAAGGGAATTTTGTGTCGAAGCTCACCCACATCAACTCGAATTCCAAAGACGGCAGGATTATTATTTCGAAAAACATATCCTTTAAGAAATTTAAATTTAGAGATTGGAGTAAGTTCTGCAAAAATTTCATCCTCTTCGTGTGCAGTATCTTCCTCAACCCACGCATTGTAATTATCAATAAGACTGTAGATTACCTTATCCTCAAAGATACGAATATGGTTGTTATCAGCTTCTTCTTTTGCATCTGGAAGTGTCTTTACATTAAATGCCAAAATTACCCCAAGATGTCTGTCATTTTCCTTTATGGCCTTTGATTCCACGACATCTCGGCGATTAACTGGTCCAATATCGGCCTTTGCCACTGGTACCTGAGAGCGCCTGAGCATCTCCATTATTGCCTCAAGAGAACCTATTGTATCACATTTTAGATTAATTCCGTTAGTTTCAGTATCAACAAAGACTGATTTCATCTCTGACTCGATTAATTTAGTGTATTTTTTTACATCCTCCTCAGTTGATGCAACATACAGTGTACTTCCCGGTAATACTCCCTCAAGATCAGGGGACGCTATTTTTAGTCCAGCTGCAGCATTTACTTTTTCTACTGGTTTGAATTTATCTCGTGGATCTCGCATCTCATCGAGTGGTTTTGGTAAGAGTATGGCCTTTGGTTTTATTACAACTACTGAATCCCGTTTTGCAACAATAATACTATCACTTTTTTTTATGCTCCCATCGATCAGAATTATATTGGCGGTTTGTCCTAAACCTACTTCTTCGATTACCTCAAGAACTATTCCTCGTGGTTCTTTTTCTTCTTGGTCTAGTCTTTTCTTCAGGTACTGTTGTGTTAATCCAATCAAGACTGCAAGAAGTTCTGGTATCCCAACCCCTGTTCTTGCAGAAATTGGAACAATTGCTATCTCTGATTTAAAGTCCTTTACCCTAAAGAAGGCTTCAGATTGATATCCCAAAATAGATAGTGTTCCCACCACATCATAGATCTTTTGATCAAGATCATTTTGAATTGATTGATCCTGTTCTTTAATTGCCTTTGAGATAAATTCTGTTTCAGATTTTCTCCATCCAGAAATTTGATCGCATTTGTTCAGCGCGACAACGAAGGGAACTTTTCTGCTTTGTAAAATTTTTAGGCTTTCATTTGTTTGTGGTTGAAAACCTCGATTTACATCAACTACCAAAATTGCAATATCAGCTGCTGATCCTCCCCTTGCTCTAAGGTTAGTAAATATCTCGTGACCAGGAGTATCAATAACTAAAATTCCTGGAACTTGAGTCTCTGATTCTTCTAATTTCTTGTATAGTGGCCCGCAGATTTTCTTTATGGTTTCAGTGGGAAGAAAACTAGCCCCAATATGCTGAGTTATTCCCCCAGCTTCTCTACCTTGTACACCAGTTCCCCTAATTCTATCTAATAGAGATGTTTTACCAGAGTCTACATGACCTAAAACTGCCACAATGGGCTGACGAATTTGCAAATCAGATCACTCAAATGCTACCCTCGATTCATGATCAAAACTTTCTTTGGAGTCCGATGCGTGGATAATATTATCAGTAAGTCCCAGTCCAAAATCACCACGAATTGTACCAGGGGCTGCTTCAAATGATTTTGTTGTACCAATCATAATTCTTGTTGTTGCTATTGCATTATTTGCCTCAATAATTGCAATGACAACAGGACCTGATGTGATAAATGAGGTTAGTTCTCCAAAAAATGGTTTATCTTTGTGAACCGCATAGAAGTTTTCTGCCTGCTCTTTTGTAAAGGTAAATAATTTTAGTTTTACTAGTTTGAATCCTTTTCGTTCAAATCTTGCAATTATTTTGCCAGTAAGATTTCTAGCTACTGCGTCAGGTTTTACAATAACAAGGGATTGTTCGGTCAACGTTTCTTTTGTTTGATTCCGCCTTTGACGTATTTTTTAGTCCACTTTAGTTTTCTTGGATCACGTTTTAGTACAAGTGCGTTTTTCTTGCATTTAGCAGAACAGAACCATAAAACTGTTCCATCATTTTTTGCAAACATTGTACCTGATCCTTTTGCAACGGTTCTATCGCAGAAATTACATGGTTTAACTAAAAGACTCAATTATTTCACCTATTTGATCTTCTTGGCTTCTCGTTCCGTTTCTCTTAGCAAAAGAATCTCTCCTAATCTAACAGAACCTTTAACGTTTCTGGTAAGAATTCTACCGCGGTCTTTACCATCTAGAACTTTTACTCTAACTTGAATAACTTCGCCGGCAATTCCAGTTCTGCCAACAATTTGAATAATTTCAGACTGTGTAATTTCGTCAGTTGTAGCACTCATTTATCGGTATTACCACCTTTAATTTTAGCAATTGATGATACAACTTGGTCAACTATGTGTTGTGCGTCACCAGCATCCAAAATTGCTGCAGCGGCAGCTGTGATTTCAATGCCCAAAGATTTTCCTAATTCTTGCTTATTTGGAACAAATGCATATGCTGCACCTTGTTCTTCGCATAGGATTGGAAGATGTGCTACTACCTCAGGTGGTTCTACATCTTCGGCTATAACAATTAGTTTACTTGTACCACGTTCAATCGCTTTTGTGGCCTCATTGGTTCCTCTTTTAACTTTACCACTGGTTGATGCAACTCTAACGGCCTCTAGAATAGGATTGATAAGTTCCTCCGGAGTTTCAAATTTTACATAATAAGGTTTACCCATATATTATCACCCTTAGGGATCATTCTCCATTCCCATCATGCAAGTAAATGGTATTAAAAGTGTTATCTGGAAATGATTGATTTAGATTTTTGAAGATATTCTAACATTAATGAGTCAAGTTTCTCTTGGGTTTCAGCTTCTCCGTATATTCTGATTATTGATTCTGTTCCGCTTGGCCGAATCATTACCCATCTTTTAGGATTGTTGGAAATTTTAATTCCATCTGTAGTATCAGAACTTGGAAATTCTTCTTTCAGGGATTGAATTAGTTTTTTAGCGTCTTCTGGAGAGCAAGAGATTTTGTCTTTGGTGGTATAGGATGGTGGAAGATCATTAATTTTCTTAGAGAGTGAATCTCCTGATGAGGTCAATAGGTCCAGCATCAAAGCAAGGGTCATACATCCATCTCTTACTTGATTATGAGGTCCAAACATGAATCCACCATTTTCCTCAAATCCAATTAAGGCATTAGTTGATACCATCTTTCGAGATACCTCAACGCTTCCTACTTTGGTTCGAATAACTTTGGAGTTGAATTCACTGGTAATATTTTCAATGGAAGAACTAGAATTCAAACAGGTAACCACTAGTGATTCAGGAATTTTGCTCAAGATGTGTTTTACCAAAACTAATGCAGATTTATCACCAGTAAGAATCTCTCCTTTGTCATCACAAAAAATACTTCTGTCACCATCTCCATCGAATGCAATTCCAAGATCTGCATTATTGTTCAGCACAGCTTTAGAAAGCTCTTGAAGGTTTTGAGGAGTTGGCTCTGAGCCTCTTCCTGGGAAAGAACCATCAATTTTTTCATTAACTAAAAATATTTCACATCCTAGTCTATCACAAAAGATAGGTGCAGAAACAGCTTGTGCACCATTTCCCAAGTCTAGTACAACCTTGAAATTTTTAGACTTTACCTTTTCAGAATCAATATGGGACAAAACACCTTGAATGTAAACTTCAATTGCCTTCTCTTCTGTTCCTGTAATTCCCCATCTAAGAGGATTTGTTATCCAATTTTTTTTTAGGTAGGTTTCTTCAATTATTAACTCGTTTTCTCGAGATACCTCTACTCCATCCGATGCTGCTGGTTTTATTCCATTATATTGAGGAGGATTGTGTGATGCTGTAATCATTATACCTCCATTGTAACCTAATTTTTTTACAGCATATTGAAGACATGGAGTGGGAACAAGTCCAGTGTTTTTACAATCTATTCCACAATAGTTTAGTGCAGAACAAACTGTCTTTGCAATAATTGGACTTGAATCTCTTCCATCGTAACCAACAAGAATTGGTCCTTCTTTGAAGTATGTTCCAATAGATAATGTCATATCATGAATAAATTCTAAAGTTAAATCCTCTTTGAAAACTCCACGAATTCCATTCGTTCCAAAAAATTTTGCCATACCTTTGTTCAATAATAGATAAATTTGTGTCTAGTGGAAAATTCGTTGCGGGAGTCGCCCAGCCTGGCCAAAGGCGTAGGGCTTAGGACCCTATCTCTTAGGAGTTCGTGGGTTCGAATCCCACCTCCCGCACTCCAAATCATATTTTCCTGTGAATGATTAATAATGAGAAAATCTCCAGCAAAAAAGTCTTGAAAAAAATAGTAGTTGGAATTACAGTAGTTGGAGAGGACAGAGAAGGAATAGTTGCATCATTTACCAATTTTGCATTCTCAAAGGGAGGAAACATTGAGAAGGTAAACCAAAATGTAATCAAAGGTCTTTTTGGAATGTATCTAGAAGTATCTTTTACAAAAAACATCAATGTAAGGAATTTTGATTCAGAAATTCAAAAGCTGGCTAAAAAAGAAAAAATGGATGTTATCACTCATCACGAAACAAATAGTCAAAAAAATATTGCAATATTTGTAACAAAAGAACCACTTTGTCTTGAAACAATTCTTTCTGCTGCAAAAAAGAAATCCTTGAAAGGAAATATTTCCGTTATTATAGGAACAGAAAAAACTCTTGAGTCCATTGCAAGAAAAATAAAAATTCCATTTATTGTAATTAAAGAGAAAAATCAAGAAAAAGCTGAAGCTCAAATTATTGAGGTTTGTAAAAAATACAACATTGATCTAATTGCTCTTGCCAGATACATGAAAATTCTTACGCCAAACTTTGTTTGGAGATATCCAAATAGAATTATCAATATCCATCCATCGCTACTTCCCGCATTTCCAGGAGCCTTGGCCTATACCCAAGCTTATGAGAGAGGAACTAAGATCATAGGTGTTACTTCTCATTACGTAACTGAAAACTTGGATCAAGGACCAATAATTTTCCAAGATTCTTTTGATGTTAATCCAAACGATTCATTAGAGGAGATAAAATCAAAGGGACAAAAATTAGAGGCAAACACCTTGCTTAAAGCAATAAAGTTGCACTTAGAAAACAAGCTGGAGGTTCGTTGGAGGAAGGTTCACATCAAATCCAAGTGAATCAGATGGTAGAAATCAAATCACAACTAGACCCTAATCTAAGAAAGATCATTAGTAGTAAAAAACAGATTGCAGTTATCCCTGTGGGCTCAATAGAACAACATGGCCCACATCTTCCAATATCCACTGATTCGGATATTGTAACCAAAATTACCATGAGTTTATGTAAAAAAAATAACTTTCTAATGCTTCCAACGATTAATTATGGAGTTTCATATGAGCATTCTCCATTTTTTAATATAAGCTTAACAAAAACAACACTCCAAAGAATCCTTTCAGATTTGTGTTTATCTCTTTTTGAAAATAATATTAAAACAATTTTTATCATTAATGGGCATCATGGAAACCTCAATGCAATAAAAAATATCGATAGAAAATTGAGAAAAATTTCAAAAAATAAGCTTATGGTGTTTACATTTTCATATTGGCATTTTATGAAAAGACAATTTGATCATGCTGGATTTGTAGAGACATCACTAATGTTAGCCATATCAAATGATGTGAAAATGAATTTAGCTAAAAAAGGGCTCATAACTGATGGAATGAGTAAAAAAGAGTTAAACAATCTTGGAAAAATTGCATCAAAGTCATTTCCTAAAGTAACAAAAAATGGAATATGGGGTGATCCAAGAAAAGCAACCAAGAATGATGGAAAAAAAATATTTTCTGAAATTATAGAGAATTTAGGAAAAAAGTGTCAAACTTGCCTTACTGAGCATAGTTCAAAGTTTCACCAATGAAATTTTAATATAATCCCCCAGTATCAAAGCCAATAAGTGAAATAGATGTCCGTTGATATGGCAGTAAAAGTATTGGATGAGAGTATCAATCAAGTAGTATTGATAAAACTCAAAGGCGGTAAAACCATTAGAGGCAACTTGCTTGGTTTTGACCAACACATGAACCTGCTACTCGAATCTTCAGAGGAAGTTCCTATTGAGGGCGATACTAAGAGTCTTGGAACCATCATAGTAAGAGGAGATAATGTCGTTATGATTTCTCCTCCCCCACCAAATTAGGTGATTTGAGATGGTAAAAGGCACAACTTCTATGGGTGGGTTTACTAGGAAAAAAGTCCACATTAGATGTAGAAGATGTGGTAAAAACTCGCTGCACAAACGTCATCATAAATGTGCAAGTTGTGGGTTTCCAGACGCCAAACGCAGGAAATATTCATGGATTAAATGGTATACATAGATGCAAGAAATTGTGATTCTTCTTAGCTCATTAGCCGGTGTTGCAACAGCTGTGGCTGTAAGAAAAACACCAAGACATAAAACACAACTTTTGAGTATTGGTGCTAGCTCACATATCAAAAGCCAGATTAATTCACTGAAAATTGAAAAAGACATACTTACAAAAACAATTTCTAGGTTATACCAATATGATTCAGATCTTTCAAAAATTCAACGCGATAAATTACTGTTAAAGTATCAACATCAGTTAGGAATTATCTTAGCAAAATTAGAAAAACTTGAAGATGCAAGTAAGCATCCAGACTTGGGTCCAGTTGGTGATGGTCTTATCGCTTTGATGGACCAAAAACTATCTAAATTAGATGATAGATTGTATGAAATATCATCAAAGCTAGCAACATCGAATGGTTCAATTCCAGAAATTAAAAAAGAGAAAATATCTGTAATTCCTAAACCAGAGCCAAAACAAGAATCTCAAATTGAAAACAAGCCAAAGAGCAGTACATTTAGTTTTGAGAAACCAAATCCTACAATCTCTGAACAAGTAGCTATTCCAACTACAAAGTCAAGACAGTCCTTTGAACTAACCACGTTAACTAACTTCTCAAAGACTGAACCAAAATTCTCATTATTTAAAAAACAAATTCAGATAAAAGATGAAATTGTAAAGGAAATAATTGAACCAAAGCCAAAAATTCAAGAGAAAATTAAAATTGTAAATACAATTTCTTCTGTATACCCTGCGGTAAAATTTGAAACAAAACCAGACATTATAAAAGAAGTTGAGAAAATTACTAAATTCAAAGCTCTTCCGGCACCTAGGAGGGAACAACCAAAGCCTACAGTAAACCTTGATGATGACTTTGATGATGATGATTCAGATGATTTAGATAAAATCAAGGGTGAGATCATGAAAGTTCTCTCCAAGATTGAACAAGCAGAGGTAGAGTAAATGTCCTATGATAGTGCCATATCGGCATTATCAAATGATGCCTTGAAATTTGTAAAAGACAATTATGTTATAGGTCTTGGAAGTGGGAGAGCAGCTACCACACTTGTAAAGTCACTTGCACTGTTAATCAAAGATAAAAAATTCAATATCAAAGGAGTTCCGACATCACTTCAGATAAAACTGATTGCTGAAAAAGTAGGAATTCCAGTAGTTGAATCTGATCAAGTTGATCATATCGATGTAGTTTTTGATGGTGCAGATCAAATTGATTCTCAAAAATTTGTAATCAAGGGAGGTGGAGGTGCTTTACTCCGAGAAAATATTTTGTTTAGTTTAGCCAAAAAAATTGTAGTGATGGCTGATAAAACAAAATTTGTAAAAAACTTTACCAGAGCTGTCCCAGTGGAGATTCATCCACTTTCAAGAAATTCAGTTGCAAAATCAATTAAAAAATTAGGAGGAAAAGCAACCTTACGTTCCCTTGATAGAGGATATCCCTTTATTACAGAAAATGGAAATATTATTCTTGATTGTGATTTTGGAACAATTAAAAATCCAAAAGCCTTATCACAAAAAATTAAGCAAATACCAGGGGTAATGGAATCAGGGATATTTCTTAGAAAACCAGATATAGTCTACAAGGCAAAAACTGGTGGAAAATTTGAAATTATCTAGTTGGAAAACTGGTTTTCACACCTGATTGAATTGATAAATTCTGTCCTCTTGAATCATCTCAATTATTTGCTTTCCTAAATTAGGGATGAATGGTTTTTCCCTTTAAAATTATTCGTAGAATTTCAGATCAAGTTACCGGACGTTCAACTAATTTCCCATGTCCTAGTTTTCCAACAACTTCAAAGTTTTCTGCAACTAGATGTCCCCTTACAATAGTTTTTACAGGCCATCCCTTCAAGTTCATTCCCTCATAGACAATATAATCTGAAAAACCTCCAAATAAATCAGAGGAAACTTTGTTTTCTTTTTTTAAATCTATCATGGTAACATCAGCATCAGAACCCTTATCCAAGGTTCCTTTTTTAGGATACATTCCAAAGATTTGTGCTGCATTTAGGCTTGTAAATCGAATAAGTTGCTCAATGGAGAATCTGTTTTTGTTTACTCCTTCACTTAGCAAAATGGGAATAATAGTTCCAATTCCAGGAAATCCAGGCAATGCATCCCAAATATTTTCTCCACCCAGCTTTAGTTTGAGTTGATTTGCCACATGGTCAGTTCCAACAGTATCAATTTTATTATTTGATAATGCATTCCATATTGCGTCGTTATCTTTTTGTGTTCTAATAGGAGGCATTACTTTGGCAAGATATCCTTTTTGTTTTTCATATGATAGTGCAAGATAGTGTGGACATGTTTCGACAAAAATTTTTGTACCTTGTTCTCTCTCTTCTTTAATTTGTTGCAAGGCTCTTTCCGATCCAATATGAACAAAGTAAATTGTACATCCATAATCACGTCCATACTTACAAACAGTTTTGATGGCTTTTGCTTCGGATTCGGGTGATCTGCTCTCAGACCATGCAGAAAGTCCATCGCGATTTTTTTCTTTTGCGGTTTTAATTCCACACGCACAAGATTCGTAATCTTCCGCATGAACCAAAACAGGACACCCAAGAGATGCTGCATTTTTTACAGTTTCCTCAACAATTTGATTATTGACATCAACGGTTTCAGCTTGAATTTCAGATGTGTATGGTGGCATATCCATATAGACATGACCCACATCCCCACCAAGATTCATGTAAATTTTAAATGATGTAATTTTTTTTTCAACGCAATATTTCATTTCATCAATTTGTTGTTTTGAAAAAATTGATGCGTGAATTGTATAATCAACATAGTGAGTTTTTGATGCAGCATCTAGCTGATCTTGTAAAGAAGATTGAAAAGAATTTCCTAACCGTAACATTCTCATCATTGTTGTAATTCCACCAATAGCTGCAGCATGTGATTCTGTTTTTGCTGCTTGGTCGATTGAGGAATATACCCCATAATGAACATGGGTGTCAATTGGTCCAGGAATAGAAATCAGTCCATTTCCATTTATTTTATGGTCACAAGCAGGTAGATCATGCGTAAAGCCGACAATTTTTCCATCATTAATTATAATATTTTTATCCACAATTCCTCGAGGTGAAATAACATGAGAATCTGTGATTAAAGTATCATAGACCATTACTGTTTTTTATTTTGCAGTCTATTATGCGTTGAGATGAAACCAGAAATAGAAAGTTTCAGGTTGATAAGGAAAAATCTAATATTTTTTGAATTAAGCTAATTTTTCTAAAACAATCTTCTCTTCTTTAGCTGGAAGATAAATAAAGAATGTTGTTCCTTTTCCAAATTCGCTTTCAAGCCAAATCTTTCCATCAAGTCCTTCAGTAATTCCTTTACAGATTACAAGACCAAGACCTGTACCTCCATGTTTTCGTGTTGCAGAGGTATCAATTTGGTAGAATTTTTTGAAAATGTGTGATTGTTTCTCTTTAGGAATTCCAGGTCCGTTGTCTGTAACGGAAAATATAATATTTTTTTCTTTGATTTTTGCTTCAACTGATATCATTCCATCTTTTATAGGAACAAAGTCTACTGAATTTCGTATCAAATTATCTAAAACTTGCCTTAACCTTTGTTTGTCAGAATTCACAATCAAATTTTTGGGGCATTTTATGGTAAAGTTGATTTTTTTATTTTTCATAAGATGCAAATTATTTTCTTTTAATTCATCCATAAATCCTTCAAGACTAAATGTAGTAATCAAAAATGACATTTTCTTCATATCTAATTTTTGAACGTCAAGTAGATCGCTGATCAACCGTTCTAACAACGTAGCGTTTGAATCAATCTTGTTGATAAAATCAAGTTGATCCTTATTTAGTATACCAAAAGTATCCGTGTCTTTCAGCATTTCGCAGTAACCCTTGATTGGAACTAGCGGAGTGTTTAGTTCATGAGTCATCATAGATGAAAACTCTTCTTTTTGGAGTTCTGATTGCTGAACATTTTTCAATGCTTCTGATAATTTCTCCTCCAAGATTTTTTGATTTGTAATATCGGTATGAATTGCAATAAATTGTTCAGGATTGCCGTCATCTCCTAGCAAAGGGGCAATTGTGGCTTTTGACCAATAATAAGATCCATCTTTTGCTTTATTTTTGATATCTCCCTTCCATGTTTTTCCTTCAAGAATTGTATCCCACATCTTTTTGAAAAATTCTTTATCATGGTAGTGAGAATTAACAATTCGAGGGTTTTGTCCTAAAAGTTCTTCTCTTGAGAATTTCGATACTTTACAAAAATCATCATTAACATAAACTATAGCTCCTGTAGTATCTGTAATTATGACATTTGCAGACTTATCCAAAGCTTCCTTGAAATTGGATAAATCTATATGTTGTTTTTTAATTAGATTCATATTTTCTGTAAGAGCTTGGTTAGAATCTTCTAGTTTTCTAGTTTGAACTTTAACTAGACCCTTTAGGTTGTCCTGCGTTGATTGAACGTATTGAAGTAGCTTATCAAATCCAATTGAAAGTTGATCTAATTCGTTATTAGAAGAATTTGATTTTTTATCTAGTGTGACATAAAAATTACCTTTACGAATTTCATTCATAGCTTTACTTAATTTCTTAATTGGATGAGAAATTGTCCTCGAGAAAAAGATTGCAAGCAAAACAATTCCTACTAGTAAAAGTGAAAATATAGTTAATAGCTTAAATTGTAAATCATAGATAGGTGAAAATACCTCATCTAGTGAAATTTCTCCCACAATACACAAATTCTCATTTTCAAGAAATTTCAAAAGACCAAGAACTTCTTTGCCGTCTTTGTTAACGTATTGTTCAGAAATAAGCTGTCCTGCAAAACATCTGTCTATTAGCCTGGTTTCTAAATTCCAATTTTGTGTAGAGTATTTTACATCGGGATCACTTGAAATTTGACGAGAAGTGCCATCAACTAAAAATATTGAATTAGTTTTCTCCAAGCCAGTACTTAGATTCTCTGGCTCAATCGCATTAAGTGATGTCTGTAATGAAATTGTGCCGAGTGTATTACCTTTCAAATCTTTGAGATCTCCTGAAAAAGTTACAAAGTTGTAACTAATTACCTCATTTTTTTGAAACCCACCAAATTAATAATTTTTTACGCTAAGTTGGTCGGAAAACTCATTAGGTATTTTATGACCAATCAATTCTCGATTAGTACTAGCAAGTATTTTTCCATTTCCATCTGAGAAGAAAATAGTATTGATAGAAGATCTTGTATCAACTTCACCAAAATTATTTAAAGAATTTGCTCGTGTTTCTACGAGCATGGCATCAATTTGGATTTGAATTTTGTCCAATGTCTCAGGCTCTTTAATTTTAGTTAAATCAAGTTGTAAGGGTAAAAATGTTGTTGCAAATAATTTGGTTTGTATTTGTCTTGTGTCCAAATAATGTTCGATGTCAGCAATTTTTGATACCAAAGAGGAGTCAAGGGCTATTTCTTTTTGGTAAACCAGATCATCAGAGATTTCAGTAATACTAATTCCCTCTAAAATCACCATTGGAATTAATGCAATACATAAAAATAGAATTACTAGCTTTGTGTTTAATTTCATTTTGCAAGTCCCTTAATTTTCAATTGCTGAATGATCTTTTGTTTATCTTGAGTTATTTTTTGTTCTTTAGAAATTTGTATATCCCTAATTTTTTTAATTAAAATTTTAGATGAGATAAGATGATTATTTTGGGTTAAGGATTTAACATCTTTATATTTTATTGAGAAGTGTTTCAATTAAGATCAACAGAATTCAAAAAGTCCTCAGCTAGTAATTGCAGTTAAAAGTTCATTAAGTTGGATTGGTTTTTTCAAACAGCCCTTAATACCATCCTTCTTTAACAAATCATTAATTTGACTAGTAGTAAAGGCAGTCGCAGAAAATATTACGATTTTCTGGTCTTTTAGAATTTTTTCTCTTTTCTAGTGTTTGAATAATATCAATTCCACTAAATTCTGGCATTGATATATCTAAAAGGACAACATCATATTTTTCTTCTTTAATACGCTCTAATCCATCTCTTGGATCATTAGTTACAACATTATCAAAGCCTTTTGCCTTGAGGAATTTTGAGAGCAGGCCTGTGATATCTTGGTTATCATCAACTATGAGTACTTTCATTATGTAAACAATAATCTTGTAATATATAGCAAAATGTTTGTTCATTTTCAACAAAAATTACTAGATAAATAATAAAATATTTTATTTTCGTTTTTTGTTCCTAATTTTCCATATAATCCTAATTTTCTAGATATAGAAAATAAATAAAAATACAGTTTAAAAAGTAGAATCAGGGCCGGTGGTTTAGGGGTATAATGTCGCGTTCGCAACGCGAATGTCGGGGGTTCGATTCCCCCCCGGTCCACTAATTCCAGAAACCATTATACATTAACAAATAGGATATAATGTATGCAAGTGTTTGATGGAAAAGAAGCTGCTCAAGATTACATGTCAAAGCATACCTTGGCTTTTTCAACTCCAGAGTTAACTCTAACGAGATTTGCATTTTGGTTAGGAGATACTGTACCAGATCCTAAAAACAAAGAAAATTCTCTTCCAAGAATGCTAACATTTATGAAAGAACAAGATTTTGCTCCAGTTCTAATTGATGAGGATACTTTTGTTCCCTCAGGTGCGATAAAAAACTCAGGGAAAATGTATGGAAATCCCCATATGGAAAATGTATCAGAGGGCAAGTTTTGTTCGGAATGTGGTACAAAACTTTCAGCTGCTGCAAAGTTTTGCCCCCAGTGTGGGACAACACAAGAATAAGCGATAAAAAATTAAAAATAATTTTATACTTTATTTCCACATTTTGTGCAAAACTTTGTGTTAGGTCTAAGTGGAGAACCACAAGAAGAACAACCATTTGTACTAGATGTTTGCCTTGGCAAAAGTGCAGGATCAGGTGTTGGTAGTGTACCAGGTTCTGAAAATGATTCTTGTGCGGAAACAATTCCTGGTGGTCCGCCCACAGGATTATCTGCAGTTCCACGTTTTGGCCCAGGAGGAATTGCCATTCCAGGAGAACCCACCCCCGGCATCAATCCAGGTGATTGAGTATTTCCAGAACCTGTTTGTAGTGATTTCCTTATTTCAAACATAACTTTAATTGCTAAAAATTCTAAAGCAGAATAAGCTACAACATAATCCCCTAGTATTTGAAAGAATTCCTTGTCTCCAATCTTACCTTGTTTGTATATGTTATTTTTGTCAAGAAATGATTCATAGTAGCCTTGTGACTCATCAAACAAAGTTTCCAATTTGTCAAAAAGCATGTTAAGGGTATCTACTTCACCAAATGACATATCGAAACTCTTCTTTTGGAATATTAATTACTTTAGGATTGTACAGCCATTTTTTGTTGTAAATATCTTAGGTTAAGCTAGTTCAAAACTTAGTTAGTTTAATCGATTAACAGTATTTTTGAACGTCGTCTAGTGTATTTTCAAATGTTCTTTGATTTTAGATACATCCTCACCAATCATTGCAATCTGGCTGCTGAGTGCCCAAATTGAATTTCGAGATTGCATATTCTGGTTATTAAGATATTTAACCAATGTAAGGGTAAATTCTGAATTCTTTGTTTTTTCAAGATAAATAATAATTTCCTGAATTAGTTGTGGTGGTAAACCTTGATCAAGTTTTTCAATTGATGTTCTACATTCTTCATCATTTTGAATGGTCATAATATTCCAAACATTACATTGTATTTAGTTATTAACACAAACCATATCAAGATTTAAGCGTCTTTTAGAAATTCCATACATCATAAATTAAAATTTCAACCCCAATAAAACTAGTTCAGTAAGGTAAAATGTAAGAAACTAAAGATCAAGAAGATTAACTAGCATTAGTGCCAAAGAAACATTAACCCATATGGCTACACTAAATGCAAATAATTTTAGATGATGTACAACTCTTCTATCGCCCAATAGATATTATTTGCATGAATTGCTAATAAGGGTTAATCTGTGTTAGATCAATTTTGTTACAATTTAGAAAATAAAAAGTAAAAACATGTGATTAGGCTTGAAGTGCTCTATCAATCATATTTTTGTAGGATTCCTTTGATGCTGCACCAACTTGCTGGCTAACTATTTCACCTTTGTTAAGAAGAATTAGAGTTGGAATGCTGAAGACATTAAATTTAGAGGCCAAGTCGTTAGCTTCATCTACATTAACCTTGACAAACTTTACTTTACCTTCATAATCACTTGCCAATTCCTCAACTACAGGGCTCACCATTCTACATGGACCACACCATTCGGCCCAAAAGTCCACGAAGACAGGAATATCAGAATTGACTACATCTATTTCCCATGACTTTGCATCTGAAATTTGTGTTACTCCCATTCTAATATTATAATATCAAAGATACCTAAAAACGTTCACCAAAATTAAGACCACGTCTCAAGTAAAGAAAATCTAAGAAATTGAATATTGATATATACTTAAATGACGTTTTGGAGAATTTGTGACATGAGTTCTGAACTTAGAATTAAAAAATTAAGAGGTTCTGGAGGCTACATAATGGCATCTATCGATGATGAACAACAGATGAAGGGAAATCTTGGAGGACCAGATCTGTTTTTAGCTCCAATTGGAAGATTAAACACAGAGATTATTACTAAACATTTTTGCAATACCTGTGAAAAAGAGTTTGAAGGGCCACCAAAAATCGAATATGAAAATCCAAATGAAGAAGTTGCAGAGAATTTAATACTTGTAGAAAAGGGACAATACATTTGTAATACTTGTAATTCGACCATTGCGGAATATAGAGAATTTAGAAAGGAAGATCAAGTGAAAGAGATAGGAGAGGCAAAACCAGTAGAAAGTGTACCACAAACTACACAAGTAGCACCAGAACCCTCTGTTCAAGAACAACCAGAAATCTCACCTCAAGTTCAACAGGCATCTACTCAAATTACGTCACAAGTAAAGGCAACAGAGCCAATGCCAGTAGGATCAGTTAGTTCAATTGAAGGATTAGATGTGTTTGATGAAAACGCAAAAAAAATTGGAACCTCAAGACAGATTGGAATTGATTCAAATCAAACAATGGTGTTGATTATTTTAAAAAATGATGGTGAGGAGGGAAGTATCCCTTGGAGTAGCATAGGAAAAGTTGGAGATATTATTCTCCTAGGAAGTGTTGCTGAGCCCCAAGTAAATCAGCCTGGAAAATGTTCTAGTTGTGGATTTGTAAATAATGAAGGTTCGAAATTTTGTGAAGAGTGTGGAACAACACTACAATGATTTAAGTAAATTTAATCAATGGTAATCAATGAGTGAAATTAATTGAATAATCGAATTATTACAAAAAGTGTAATCAAGGATATTGTCATTGTAGCGATGGGTGTTATCATAATATGGATTGGATTACAAGTGGTATTTGGAACTGAAAATCCCTTCTATGTTGTGGCTAGTGGAAGCATGCTTCCAGAGTTACAAGTTTATGATGTGTTAGTAGTTCAAGGACATGTTTTGTTTGAAGACGTCCAAATTGGAGACATTATCGTTTTTGATCGTCCATCTGGGCATGATAGAGTAATAGTTCACAGAGTTGTATCAATTACAGATGATGATCCTAGGACGCTTCGAACAAAGGGAGACAATAATGTAGCATCAATTCCTGGGACCGATTTTCCAATTACTGAGAAAGAATATATCGGTACGGTACAATTTAATATTCCACAAATTGGTTATGTAACCCAAGTCTTGAAACCCCCTACCAACTATATTCTCATTGCTCTAGTTATTGGAGTGATGATAGTAAAGGAAATTATCAAACGAAAGAAGGTACAAGAACTCACCTTTACTGATCCTTTAAAGGCAACTGATTCAGACGCTTTAGAAGATTATTCAGATCTTGAAACATTAGAAAAAGATTCTGCATACTCTGAACATGCTGATCCAAGAACCCCCGACAATGAACCTATTGAATCCTCACAGGAATCAAAAGATAGTGAAAAAAAATCTGTCGACACTAAAGATTAGAAAAAATTGGGTAGTTTCCAAACCAAGCAATCAATCCATTGACTTCATGCCCATCAATATGCTCTGCCATTGATGTTTTTCTTGGGTTAACTACCCAAAATAATTACTAAATCATGAAATAAAAAGAATATTTTGTTGCAAGTTAACATTTGTTTAAAATATTTAAAAAATCATAATTAATTTAAAGTAATTATGTAACAGTTTTTTTCAAAATTGATTTGAATTAAACACTAAAAGAGTTAAATCAGTTGGATGAAGATTTTGCAGAATATACAAAATGTCTATCATGTTATCAAGCACTGTTGTATTGTGGTTTTAGCGGTCCTTACTGTGTAAAAAGAGAGGAATGTAAGTGTGAGTTAAGATCAATATCAGAAATATCTTAATTAATTAATTATGCTACTATTTGATTTGAAGTAAACGTCATAATGAATAAATTCTAAATGATAGAATCTTTGGTTTGAAAAATACGCTTGAAGTAATCAGATGGTTCTGAAGGTTCTTGAAGATCGTTGGTGATGCCAGCTAGCTTCTTTGCAAGATTCTTTTTGTAGCCAATCTGACTCTGTCTTGCAATCTGGATTCTTTGTGCTTGTGGGGAACCTGCACCATGCATAGATTCTGTAAGATAACCCACAGAATTTCTTCCAAGTGTCATGTTTTCAATTAGCCTCAAGATTCTCATTCTGTTTTCAACATCAACACCTTTTCTTCCGACAAGGAATCTTTTGAGTAATGGGCCAGCCACTGGATGTCTAAAGTCTTTTTCAGATGGAAGAGTAACGACTAGTCCACCTGCAATGTCTTGTGCAAGTCTACTAATCTCATATGGGAATCGAGTAACATTGTGTTTGCAAACTTGTGCAAGCATATCTTCATTTAGATATACACCAGATTTCAGCTTGTGTCCTAGGTGGGAAGATGCAATTCCTGCAGCAAAGATTGTTTCATTAAGATGAGTACATCACCGAGTCCTGTTTTGCACACATAACTACGTCTATGATAACACGTAAACCGCTCTATAAGCATAGATGCAAATTCAAATTCTCCATACATGAAGACCTTGTCCCATGGAATAAACACTCTTTCTAATATCATTAAGGCTTCTTGCCCAGCATATTTTGCGTTACCATCATCAATATCACCATCTTCCATACTTCTAGTATCACAAGACTGTCTACCATAGATGTAAGTAACTCCTTTTGCATCTGCTGGGATTACACCAACAAATGCCCAGTCTTTGTCTTTTTCTGTTAGTCTAACTGTTGGCATTAAAATTATCCAATGTGAATTTATACAACCAGTTTGGTGTGCTTTTGCACCAGATACATACATTCCTTTATCATTTGTTTCTACTACTCTATTAAACATTTCTGGATCCTCTTGTTCTGATGGTCCTTTACTTCTATCACCTTTAGGATCAGTCATTGCACCACCAATTACAAGGTTTTCTCTTTGAACCGTCTTTACAAATTCTAAGAATCTTTGATGATAGTCTGTTCCATGTTTTTCATCTATTTCAAAAGTTACAGAGTGTAAAGAATTCAACGCATCCATTCCAACACATCTCTGGAAACATGTTCCAGTGTTTTGTCCTAATGTTCTTTGCATTTTATTTTGTAAAACTAAATCTTGTGCACTTTCTGCAATATGCAAAAATCGGTTGACTCTCAATCCAGTAATCGATGAGTCAGCTGATGCTAGAGATTCTTCACGCATTGCAAGATCATATGTTTCTGCAACTGCGTTAATTGATGGTCTAATCATAGGATGATCTACTGGCTCTTTGACTAATTCTCCAAATAGGTAAATTTTGAGATCTCGACCTCTAAGACTTTCGATATATTCATCTCCGGATCTAATGGTCTTAAGTTTCTCCACATTAGCCATGAAATCATTCCCTCTAACTTGTATAAATATACGAGATCAAGATTTAAAAAACTTAGGAATGGATTCGATCAGAGACCTATTCTAACATCAAGGATTTTGCAACCTTTTCCTTTATCCATTACAAGGACTGGATTCATGTCTAGTTCTTTGATTTCCTTAAAATCAGTGACTAATTGAGATAGCCTCTGAATACATTCAGATAGTTTTGCAATATCAGCTGGTTTTTCTCCTCTTACCCCTTGTAGAAGTTTTTGGGTCTTTATTTCAGAGATCATATCATCTGCTTCTTTATTATTTACGGGAGCTATTTTGAATGTTACATCTTTGAGCACTTCTACATAGATGCCACCCATTCCAAGCATGATAACAGGGCCAAAACCGGTTTCAAGTTTAGAACCAATGATCATCTCTTTTCCTCCTTTTACCATTTCGACAATTAGAACTCCTTTAATCTCGGCTTTCTTGTTGTATTTTTTAGCATTTTTTACAATTGTTTTGAAAGCTTCTTTGACTTCTTTGTCGTTTGCTAGATTCACCTTTACGCCACCAGCATCTGATTTGTGAATGATTTGAGGAGATGCTATCTTCATTACAACAGGATAACCAATTTTTTTGGAGATCTTTACGGCTTCAGCTTCAGTTTTTCCTAGTCCGCTTGTTGGTAATGGAAAGCCATATGCCTTGAGTACCTCTAGTCCCTCCTCTTCGAGAAGATTTGGTCTTTTTTCTTTTTTGACTTTGGCAAAGATCTTTCTTGCCTTTGCCTTGTTTACTTTAAATTTAGAAATTTTTCCTTCTGTTTCTTTAATCCAGTTTGAAAACTTTAACATTGCAGCAAGTGTTCTAATTGCACCTTCTGCATAGGTATAGTATGGTACATCTCCTTTTGCTAAAATTTCTCTATTTGTAATTCCTTCATCTAATCCCATCAAACTTGCAAGCATTGTTTTTTTGTATCTCTTTGACGCTGCAACAATAACTTCCGCTAGTTTATCATAATTTAGAGTTCCAGAAGGAGTGCACATTGTGATAACAGAACCCACTTTAGGATGTTGAAGTACTCTATCTAAGACATTACTGAATCTATTAAAATCTGCATCACCTACAATATCAACAGGATTTCGTGAGCTTCCCCAAGGTGGAATTACCGAATCAATTTTTGAACGAATACTATCAATTTTTGCCATTTTAACGCCTAGTTTGGAGCAGGCATCAGTTGAAATGATTGCAGGTCCTCCTGCATTTGATACAATTACCAAATCTCCACCTGATGGAAGGGGTTGCTTTGAGAATGCAGTTGCATAATCAAACAGTTCTTCCATTGTATCAACTCTAATGGCACCGGACTGTTTTAGTAAAGCTTCATAGATTTCATCCGAACCCATCAAAGCACCAGTATGAGACATAGCAGCTTTTGCTCCTTCTGGACTTCGTCCTGATTTTAGAACTAAGACTGGTTTTTTGAGTTTACGAGTAATATGTTTACACACTTTGAGAAACTCTTGACCGTCTCCCATGTCTTCAAGATACATTACAATTACCTTAGTCTGATTGTGAGAGGCTAACATCTTTAACACATCAACTTCGCTCATATTTGCTTTGTTTCCCATACTGATTACAGCAGAAAAGCCAATACCTTGAGCACTAGCGTCCTCTACAAGGGCAGCACAAATTGCTCCACTCTGAGATACAAGGGCAATCTCTCCGGACTTTGGGGTAATTTTCAAAAAGGTAGAATTCATCATCGTTTGTGGGGCTAGGTTCATTACACCAAGACAGTTTGGTCCGATGATTTGGATTTTGTATTTTTTGGCGATATCTTTTAGTTCTTGTTCTCTTTTGGCACCTTCCTCATCTACTTCTTTAAATCCAGCAGTAATGATAATGACGCCTTTGACTTTTTTCTTTCCACATTCCTCTAAAACACTAGCAACCAAAGTATTTTTGATTACAATAACTGCAAGGTCAACTTGTTTGGGAATATCCATAACGCTTTTGTAGGCTTTTTTGTAAAATACGGTGTCCCTAGAAGGGCTAACTGGATAAACTGTACCTGTAAAGCCGTTCATAATATTTGAAGTAATGGTGCTTCCAACGCTACCTCTTTTGTCAGACGCACCGATAATTGCTATTGATTTTGGTGAGAGAAAAACAGATTCAGCCACTTTCTTTGAATTGAAGATTTTCCATAATAAAGTTATTCATGGCAATTTCTGATCTTGAATGTTTTAGCTTCCCAACATTTTTCCTGCAAGATTTTCTTTTCTTGGAACCCAAGTTAGGGTAAGGTTTGAAAATTTTCCAATAATATTCCAAGCTTCTCGAGCTAACACTCTTAGCTGTTCATTGTTTATCGCAAATTCATGATTTAATTGAGATACAGTATTTTTTGAATCACTAAAGATTATGATTTCCTCATTAGAATTTAAAAATTTTTTTAATGCTACAATTATTGCCATGTATTCGGCTTGATTGTTGGTAATGTTAGGTTTTTTTTCATAGAATGATTCACCTGTTTCTTTAACAAAATACCCATATCCACTATTTTCACCTCCAGAACCGTCTACATACACACTAATTACCATCTTTATACAACCTCGTCATTTTTGCAATCAAATTTACTAATATCATGTAGGCAATTGAGGATATAACTTGTGATATAATTAAAGTCAAATAAGGATCATAACTAATTGATAGAAAATAATATTACAATTAAACTAAGACTAGTCCAAAGTAATTTTCAAAAATATTAACAAGCCTGCTAACTCTGCGATTCCTACTCCTAACATGTATGGAAATATTTCATGAGAGAATAATTGATCCATTGAGAAATATGCTAGTCCTCCAATAACATTATGAAGAAACAGCATGCTAGTTACTACAATCATTCCTAATGGAAGCTGTGCCTTTGTTTTTACATACATTTTTCCAAAAATGTAAATCAAAACACCCAGTACTGCCATATTTGCAATTGAAACAACAGATAACACTAGGGATGTAGATTCCATTTAGAGAGGAAAACCTCCTGAGCTCTTATTTACTTTTATCCAATTTTGTTGCAATTTCCTCAAACGTCTCCATATTTACTTCCAAAAATGTCGAGATGAAAAAAGTAACTCCATATTTTTCTCCAATCTTTGTAATCAAATTATTTTTCTCAAGAACCTTAATGTGATGTTGAATTGCCTTATAGTCTAGATCTAGTTCCTTTGCAAGTTGATTCGTGTTTAATGGTTTTTCCTTTAAAGAAGAGATAATTCGTAGGCGATTTAATCCCCCTCGTGAACCAGCAAAAACAAACCAGAGAAGTCTTTTTGCATCAGGATCATTTGCCATAAGTTATCAATTTCACTAGGTATTCCACTATAAGGTATTGTGTGAAAAATACAAGAAAGTATAAAATAGATAATTGGGTTACTTTCTGTGATTTAACCCCATGATGTTAAACTATGATGCTCCATTGTATAGGCCCCCTTCAGAAGCTAAATCCTTAATTTTTCAAGTTACATTGGGTTGTTCATTTAACGAATGTTCGTTTTGTGATATGTATAGGTCTAAAGAATATTCAGAACGACCATGGGAAGAGATAAAATTAGAAATCGATATGATGGCAAAACAATTACCTGATACCACTAGAATATTTTTGGCAGATGGTGACGCATTAAATCTTGATGCAGAATACATGGAAAAAATTGTAAAATATATTTATGAAAAATTCCCAAAACTTGAAAGAATTTCTTGTTATGCAATGCCTATGAATATTTTAAAGAAAACACCTGAAGAACTAAAGAAAATGCACGATGCAGGATTAGACATGTTTTATTTAGGAATTGAGACTGGCTCAGATATTGTATTAAAAAAAGTAACAAAAGGTGCCACTTCAAAAACAATAATCAAATCAGTAAACAAAGCAAAGGATGCTGGTTACATTATGTCTTGCATGATCATCTTGGGGCTTGGGGGTAAAAAATATTCTAAAGAACATATTCAAGGAACTGCAGAAGTAATTAGTGCATGTGCCCCTCAGTATGTTGGAGCTCTGACTCTATACTTGGAAAATGGAATTAAAGATGAGTTTTTGCAAAAGTATAGCGGTGAATTTATTCAATTAAATGACGATGAGGCGTTAAATGAGTTAGAAGGATTACTGGATAATATCGAGACAAAAGAAGAGATAATTTTCAGGGCAAATCATGGCTCAAATGCTTATACAATCAAGGGCACATTTCCGCAAGACAAACAAAAAATGCTGGACCGTATCAGATGGATGAGAGAACATCCCGAAGTGGTAAGACCGCAAGGATTAAGAGGATTTTAAATAAAGTTACCTTGATCTAGATAGACAACCTTGAAAATTATAACATGATAATCTCCATCAAAAATTTTGTTTACTTTATCATTTTCTATGTTTAGAACCCTGAATTTGTACTCATAGCTTCCATCTTCCTTTACATCAGTTTGAGCAAAATGGACGGCCTCATCATCCTTTAAAATTTGAATAATTACAGGATATCCTTCAACTGGATTGGCTATTTTTCCTTCAACGAATCCCCATGGTAATGAGTTTTCTTCATTGACATGGAACATGACAGAAGTTTTCTCCAGGGCAATTATTCCATTTAAGGGAATGTATTCGGTTTGTGGTTGATGAGTGTGACTATCAATGAGAGTTTGATCTGGATGAGGATGGGCAAAAACAAATGATGATGATGAGATAATAACAATTATGCCAAGTATTGCTATAGCAAAGATTTTTTTGTTTTCCATATTAAAGAGGAAAATTAAAGAGGATTTAACAATTACTACTAAAGTTGGTCAATAACTGATTCTAAATTATCTGGCAAGTCTGGCAATTCAGTATGGCTTTCATTATTTTGAAGTATTTCGGGTCCTATTCTTCGAACCCTTTGTGTCCCAATTAGGGTGTCAATATTTCTTTGAACGTCTTTTTCTGAAAGAATTGTTTTTAATTTTTCAAAAAGTATTGCCTCATTTTCATATTTTTTTATTGCATACTGAATTAGTATCATCTTTTCATTCATGGAATATTCTATCATTCGTAAATTCCAATCAATTCAATGTAAAAAACATTACCAGCTTAGCTGGAGAATTTCTTGAGATCCTCAATCTTTGGAATCCCGGTAAATTCTAATTTTCCATCTATCACTAAACCAGGGGCAGTAAATATTGGATATCTTTCTAAATATTCTGATTTTTCAGTAACATCTATCAAATCATAAGATATTCCTAGGTTATCCAACATTTTTTCAAGGACTTTACAATTCGAACAACCAGGAGTGGTAAGAACTTCTACCTTCATGATTCTATAAATTGATCAGGATTTTGCTCAAATGCCCATCTACATGTTGCACAACAAAATCGATATTCCTTTCCTTTGTGTACTAGAGGTTCCCCCTTGTCTACCTCCATCCCACAAACAGGATCTTTCATAGTACTACTTTCCTTTTGCGGGTAAAATACCATATGATTGGAAAAACAATCAAACCCACAAACAAAATTGGAACCCATTCTTGTGGAATTTTAGCATCATAATCATGACCATGTTCTCCAACGTGAAATTCCGGAGGAATTAGAGTCGTTGAAACTAGATTATTCCAAACTAGATGGATAAACGTGGATTCATACCATTCATGTCCACCTGGAATTCCCTGAATTATTAAAAAGGCGCCAATTATAATTAACATCCAGCCAGTAATTTTTTCAATATTTTCACGACTAGAGGTTATTCCTTTTGTTGCATTTACTCCAATAATCGCAAGGACCGAAAGCAGTATTAGAGGAATTGCTCGTCCAACTCCATGAACTATGCCAAGACTTGCACCAATCTCTGCACTTCCAGTACTTGCAACATAAATTAAAAGCCAATAAAACAAGGGATTTGGACATCCAACTCCTGCATTTCCTAATAATAATCCCATGAAAAATGATTTAGAGTAATCACCTCGGTTTTGAATAAATTTTGGAGTCCCCGAATACGTTGGTAATTTTAATTCAAATAATTTTAGTTGTGATAAACCAAAAATAAACGCGGCCAATCCTGCAATCAAAAACATGTAGGTAGAAATTTGATCCAAATCAGCGGTTTGACCTAAAATGCCAATTCCTAATCCATAAAACATAATTGTTATTGTAAGACCTGCCCCAAACATTCCAGCCATTAAAAGTCCTTTTTTTCCACCTTTACCCATGCTTAGAGGAATTATTATGAAGACAAGTGGCAGTGTACAAGGTAAAATAATCATTGAAAGTCCTGCAAGATAGGCTATGATCAACCATGAAGGATATGATAACTCCTGTCCGGAGCTTATCGCAATGTCATTGGTAACTCCAAAAATTCCTCCAACAAAAATTAATGAAAAAAGCACGAATAAAACAACAATTAGAGATTTTTTTGCCACTATCGTATTTGACACATATTGAATGATTTTCTCAAATATTTATTTTGACCATACCTGATCGACTAAGGGTAATAATTTCGAAATTAAAAGATTAATTTTATGAATTTTTGATTTAAACTATGGTAATTTTAGGCTCAATTCTTCACCATTATCAATAGGAATTGTTACAGACCTAATTTTTGGATTATTTCTTACGTATTTCACATATAGGTTTGTAAATTTTTGAAATCGTTCCGGAAATAAAATATTATCCGCTCCAATTAATCCTCCAGGCTTTACCATTGGAAGTATAATATCAAAATATTGAATGTACCTTTCCTTATCTGCATCAATAAAGACAAAATCAAAGGATTCAGACGAATTAGATTCATTTTTGATATCCAATAAAACTTCCAAGGCATCTCCATGACGAATATCAATTAAATCACTAAGACCGGCATCTTCAAAGTTTCTTTTTGCCCGTTCAATCTTTTTTTTATCCTGATCAATGGTAATGATTTTGCCACCAGTCTTTTTGGATATAGCCTCTGCAAACCAAATGGTAGAGTATCCTGCAGACATTCCTATTTCAAGAATTTTTTTTGCATTCTTGCTTTTTAAAAGAACATTGTAAAAAATTCCTGTGTTTCTTCCTATTGCCAGCAGTTTTTCTGGATTTGGTGTTTCGTATGGATTTTCTTGTTCAAACTTTTCTTGTTCTTCTATTTTTTTTAGTACGGTATCAATTTTTGAATCAAGCATGAATTAAGCAGGAATAACTATTCTAAAACAATTTGGGTTTTCAAAAATTTTTTCTAATTTTTTTGCACTAGATTTAAAAATAATATTAAATCAATTTTTAAATTTAATTTTCAATATATTGAGAATTTTTCAATAAAATGAAATTCTTTCTTGTATACAGTAAATATCGTAAAATAATATTGAATTTACGCCTAAAATGAATGTTTTATGATGTTAAAGTCAATATTTTTTCTTCAGTCAAATAAGATTTAGATTCATGTTACCAAATCATGGGCAAAATATTAGAAAAAGTGAGGGTCACCATTGACAAAGATTTGGATTCAGCTTATCAAGTCGTGGATCAAAAGTTAGAAAAAGTAAAGGTCGCCATTGACAAAGATTTGGATTCAGCTTATCAAGTCATGGACAAAAGGTTTGAAGGAGTGAGGGTCACTCTTGACGAAGACTTTAATAAATTCATGAAGAGAGTAGGATTTTTTCAAAGATAAGTTTTAGAAAGGATCTCAAATTCATCTTTAGTGACTTTTTTAATTTTCGTATGTACCAAATTTGAATTGTAAAATATTCTAATATCAATTTGGTATAATTTATGGACTCATTTTCATCATACCCATACCTTTTTCAGAATGTAGCTTAAATATTGCAACATAGTTCTTCTCATTTACAAAAATTAATTCCCCCTCAACTCCTGACATGCTTTCAAATATCCTTGGAATCATAGAGATTTTCCCCATAGCCTTTCCGTAGTACACTTCCATCTCCCAAGTAATCATAGGAACATTTACTACGAGATTCGATTTTTCAATAGTAACCTTACCGTCAGATTCGGCTTTTAAGATTACAGATTCTGAATTCAAGATGTTTGGTTTAGTATCATTATTCCAGGTTACTAAATATGGTATTCTAAATTGTGAATACTTTTTTTGTCCTGGAATTGAATCAAACACATCTATCTGGAACATGAATGGTCCTCCACCATAGGGTTCAGAACCAGGTACACCATTTGTAAAAACATAAACTCTTCCCATTTGATCTTCAGGGATATTTTTCAATTCTGGCACATGTAGTGTTGGAAAATTGATCATCTTACTCATCATTTCTGCCATTGCAGAATCAGAAACCTCAGTGTGAACAAAGTACACCTTGTTTCCTTTGTAGTATCCGTCAATCATAGGCATAATAACTGGGACATCTACATTAAATGGCATATTTTGTTTCATCTTGCCCTGACTCATCATTTCCATAGATTGGTTTGCCATTTCTATCTGTATTATTTTATTTTCAACTAGGAACGTTATCGCATTTAGAACATCATATTCAGATATTTGGCCTTGGCCGTACCAGACAAAGATGTTCTTAATCCAATCTGGAAGTTTTGATTCCTCAGCAAAGGAATATGGAATAACAAATCCAATTAATAATAAAATTGCAAAACAGGCTATGGTACTATTTTTCTTCACATTCACATTTAGCACTACGTTCTTTTTTAGGATTACAAATTTCACAATCTAATAGACATGTATCTTCAGGACAATAGCCACAAAATTGCTTTTTCTCAGAATTATTTTTTTGAAATTGCAATATGTTACTACAAATTTCAAAGTATTTAATATACAGAGTTCGAAGTATAGTAGTGACTTTGAAAAATCAAAGTAATGCAGTTTGTTTGTGTCCATTAGATGGAGTAATTGAAACAATTGGCAAGAAATGGAGTTTGTTAATTGTTAATGAGTTAGGTAATCATGGTTCACTAAGATACAAAGACTTGTCAGAGGAGCTAAAAGGAATTAGTCCCTCAACTTTGGCATCCATGCTAAAGGAACTACAAAAAGAAGACCTTATCTCAAGGGAGGCATTCAATGAGATTCCTCCACGTGTAGAATATACTCTAACAAAGCGAGGAAGAGAACTACGCATAGCAATAATTCCATTATTAACATGGGCAACCAAGAAAGGAAATTTCAAAATGCATTGCTCTTGTAGTTTATTGAAAAAATAACTGAAACGATATGGGTGAACAATCAAAGAATTTCTTTGTTTCAATTCTATTATTTTTCCTAGCTGGTATTTGTGAGATAGGTGGAGGCTACCTAGTTTGGCTTTGGTTACGTGAAGATTTTGGTTGGATATTGGGTGCAGCTGGTGGATTTGTATTATTTCTGTATGGTATTGTTCCAACATTTCAGAAAACTCACTTTCACAGAGTCTATGCAGCTTATGGAGGAGTCTTTATTGTAATGGCGGTGTTCTGGGGCTGGTTGGTAGATGGTGTCAGGCCTGACAGCTACGACATCGTAGGAACAATTATTGCTGTAATTGGAGTCTTGATAATTTTTTACTATCCAAGAAAAGGTGAGAAGATTTGGTCGAAGTAATCCTTTCAACTCTAGGCATATTCTTTTTTGCAGCACTGTTAGAAATTGGAGGAGGTTATCTCGTATGGAAATGGTTACGAGATCATAAAGGCAAGATTTTCGGTTTAATTGGAGGATTAATCCTGTTTTCGTACGGCATTGTAATGACACTGCAGCCTGCAGATTTTGGCAAAGTTTATGCTACCTATGGGGGAATCTTTGTGGTATCCTCAATAATCTGGGGATATTGGATTGATAAGAAAAAGCCAGATAGATATGAGATAATTGGTTCTGCAGTTGTTTTGGTTGGGGTTGCAGTTATGTTTTATTTTCCAAGATGATGAATATGTATGGACTCGATCTTTATCAGATCAATTTAATTTAAAGCCCATGATTCTTTAGCTGTTATTCTAATTTTTTATCAATTTTGATAACTACAAGTAATATCATATTCATACATAGTTATGATATGACTCAAATAGTATTACGAGAACATTCAGAAATAGATGTTAAAGGTTTGCAACTTTTTTGTGGTGTTTGTGGAAAAAGTTCAGCAATTCTCAGATGGGATGAAAATTATGCTGGATATAGAGGACGATGCAGTCTATGTGAATATGACTGGCCAGAATCTTAGTTATTACCAACTTTTTAGAAACAAAAGGGGGCTTTCTGTGTGAGTTCCCGTGTAGAAAAAATATTTTGCTGGATATGTCATACTGAAATTATTCAGTATTATCATGATGGATACAAAGGTATGAGAGGAAAATGTTCTATCTGTAAAATTGATTTCCCTTTAGAGTGACTTTGTTTCAAATTTCCCAGGATTCAGTTACCTGTTTGGGAGTTAAAATTGGTCCACGGGGATTCACCTACCAAATTGGGGTTAAAAAGGACGCAGATAGGCGTGAAAAATTAAAGTTTTGAGACTTCATCTAAGATTGTATTTGCAAATCTTCTTTCTACATGATTTTTTGTTTTTGCAATTTTTAACAAATGTGGACGTAGTTCCTTATCATTAAAGCAAAGTTTCAACAGATTGTAGTATGATAATACAATCGAATCATCCTCTTCAGAAATTATTTTCTCTATGATATTTTTTGCTCTAGATATCTTGTCTTCAAGAGGGAGTTGAGTAATTCCATATTGTAAAAAGATCTTTACTATCTCTTGGTGTCTTTCCCCAATAGATACAGTTAATCTGAATTTTGACATTTTGTTGAATTCATCAGTTATCTGTAAAAGTGAATTATCATATTTCATATGATATCTTTGCATTAATGGCGCGATCTGGCGTAATAATATTTCATCAAATTCATAATTTTTTGAAAGATTTTTTTCTGCATCTATTACCAATTCTATTATTACAAATACAAATCTTAACGGGTCTCTGATTTCTATTTTTTTATATTCTACCGTATATTTCACAAACATTTTGTTTAGGATGTTGATACCATGTGCTGATAAAAGACCTCGTTTTTTGTCTGCATTTAGAGTTTTTATAATTTTAAGAAGGGTAACAGAAAACAACGAATAGTTTTTTGCAGATGCTCCATTTTTCTCAAGACATTGAATTTCAAAATTATTTGCAAACTCATCTAAAATCTTTGGGATTTGATCTTCTTGTTCTATGTTTCTAAAATTGATTACTTTGTGTTTTGTATTGTCTGAATTGCTTGTTGATGCAAATAATGGATTTGCTAGTTTTAGTGCACTTTGAATTGATGTTAATTTGCTTTTGTTACCTTTACCATATTTGCTTTTTTGTAAAGTCTGAATGGATTGAATTAAAGAATCGTGCAATGAACTATTACAGCCCCTCTTTTTCATAAATATGTAATTAATAATGATTTTTCATCCTTCCCAAAAAATAATTTAAGTATTCTAGAGAGG